>VOFB01001396.1_pt1 | contig 39169 bp, 77 predicted proteins | sample 5384141 | NCBI WGS metagenome assembly VOFB01 (sample SAMN12384721, study PRJNA508395) | human gut metagenome | isolation source: healthy gut A | host: Homo sapiens
GCAGGATTTAATGCAGTAATAAGAGGAATAGTAAAAACTGCGGAGAATCATGGTGTTAAGGCTTATGGATTTATAGATGGCTATAATGGTTTGTTAAAAAATAATTATGTTTTATTAAGTACAGCGGAGGACGGAAATGCAGAAGGAATATTACCTAAAGGTGGCTCTATAATAGGTTCTTCAACAAATGCAAATGTGTTTAATTATAAAGTTTTAAATGAAAATGGAGAAATTGAATATCAAGATTTATCAGATGTTTGTGTGCAAAATTTAAAAAAGATGATGAATTTGATTGTTTGCTTACTTTAGGTGGAGATGGTACTCAAAAAGTCTGCAAGAGATTTTGCTACAAAAGGTGTAAATGTTATAGGAGTTCCAAAAACTATAGATAATGATGTTGCATGTACAGATATTACATTTGGATATAATACAGCTGTTTCTGTTGCAATGGAAGCTTTAGATAGATTGCATACAACAGGTGAGACGCATCATAGAATAATGGTTTTGGAAGTTATGGGAAGATATGCGGGTTGGATAGCTTTAGAGTCAGCAATAGCTGGTGGTGCAGATGTTGCTCTTATTCCAGAAATACCTTATGATATAAATAGTGTTGCTGAAAAGATTAAAATAGACAAAAAAGGGAAAGAATTTTAGTATAGTTGTAGTTTCAGAAGGTGCAAAACCAAAAGGTGGAGAAATGGTTGTTCAAGGTACACGTAATAATGGTTCTGGTGTTGATAATACAAAATTAGGTGGTATTGGGCAAGTTGTTGCTAATCAATTAGAAGAGATAACAGGCCTAGAGGCTAGAAATACTACTTTGGGCTATATGCAAAAGAGGTGGTACTCCAACAGCTTATGATAGAGTTTTGTCTACAAAATATGGTACAAAAAGCTATGCAGATGGCTTTTGGAAGGTAAGTTTGGTAGATTGGCTGTTATCAAAAATGGTAAATTAGATGATGTTAGTCTTGAGGATGTTGTGGGTAATAACAAGACTATTGGTGCGGTTTCTGGAAATACTGCTGAAAGTAATTTGAGAAAAGTATCAATGGATGATGATTTAGTTAAGACTGCTAGGAATATTGGAATTAATTTAGGTGATTAATTTTTTATTAGATTTTGAACTGTTGTAAATTATACAAAGTTAAAAAAGTAAATAAAAGATGTATATAAAAAGAAGTCAAAAAAGAAGCAATTGATTTATGAAGCTTCAGAAATGACTTCTTATTTTTATTTTTCGTTTTTATTTTTTATATAAAGTTTTAAACTTAATAAAAAGTAAAAAACGTGAAAAACAATGTATGACTAACTTTAATCATAACCACCCGTAAACGGGTGGTTTGTTTCCCCTAGAAGGGATTTATTTGCTCACCACCTAAAGGCGGTATTGAATATTTGACATTGCATTACTATTACTGCTGCCACTTACCAGTGGCTCTTTCTACTTTTTTTTTTTTTGAATGGATCTATATATTCTTCTATTCCTATTTGATCCGCTATATAATCTTCTTGCAGTTGATTTCTTATATATTCTTTTTATTATTTTTTTTCATTTTTTCCTACTGTGTCTACAAAATATCCTGTTGCCCAAAAATGTCTATTTCCATATTTATACTTTAAATTTGCATGTCTATCAAATATCATCAATGCACTTTTACTCTTGATGTACCCCATAAACTGTGATATACTCAGATATGGAGGAATACTTACTAACATATGGATGTGATCTGGACAGGCTTCTGCTTCGATTATTTCTACTTTTTTTTCATTACATAATTTTCTTAGTATTTTGCCTATATCAGCTTTCAATTCTCCATATATTACTTTTCTCCTATATTTGGGTGCAAATACTATATGATATTGACACCTATATGATGAATGTTCTAATTTTTTTTTATTTCATTCTTCATTTTACCTCCTCTTATTTTAGTAATGCGATCGCCAAATCACTTACTATTATATCAGGAGTTTTTTATATACTAAATTTTTTTACCTACCACTGGTAGAACCAGTGGTTTTTTCAAGCTAAAGCGCCAATAAATTTTTTCACTTTTTTATTTTAAAAAACATAAAAAAATTGTATTGCATTTTTTCTTGCTATATGATATATATATGTGGTTATAAAGTTTTTGCAAAGTTTAAAACTTAATAAAAAAAAATTTTAGAAAAGAAGGGAGTTTTTGGAATGAACAAAACGAAGAGAAACGCAAGAGGAATCACGCTAATAGCATTAGTAATAGCAATCATAGTGTTACTAATATTAACAGGAGTAACAATATCAGCATTAAGTGGAGACAATGGAATATTAACACAAGCAAAAAAATGCAAAAGAAGAAACAAGAGGAGGAACAGTAGAAGAAGCAAAAAATTTATGGATTGCAGAAAAGAAGGCCAATAAAGAAGTAAGTGGAACAACAGAAAAGACATTAGAGGAATTTATAAATGAGCTAGTAAACAATAAATATTTAACAGAAGATGAAAAAGATAACATATTAGGAAATGCAGAAAAAGGAATAAAAGCACAATATCAAATAAAAATAGGAAACCGTGTTATAAATTTTAAAGATGACGAAAACAATGAACCAGATTACGAAAATTTAGAAGCAGGGTTATATGAAACAGGGACCAGTAAAATGATTAAAAAGTTGGGATCAGCTAATAAGTGATGGCGATATATGGGTCGATTTTACTTGCCACCGGAGAGTTATCCTTAGTTCAAGGGAAAAGTAAATTAAAAGGTGCATTGGTTATTAAGGAAGGTATAGAGATAATAGGAATGTTTTATGGAACAAAATTAGAATATATAAGATTTCCAAGTACATTAAAAGAAATTCAGTCAGGAGCCTTTTCTCGTGCACCATTAAAAACGATAGAATTTTCTAAAAATTAAAAACAATTTATTTATATGGTATAGAGTTTTTTGAAGATTGTAATAATTTATCAGAAGTAAAAGGAATAGGACTAGAATTTTTATTAAAGGCTAGAGTAGATGAAAACAACAATGAACCTTTAATAAAAACAATTCAAAAAAAGAACGAAAATTATATAGAATATCAAAAAAAATATAATAAATAGTTTATCAACAGATGAAAATACTAGAAATCAAGAGATAACTGACATATTTATAGACGGATATACCTATGTAGAAAAAAATTGAAGGAAATTTAGCAGAAAATATCAAAATTGAAAATCTTCAAGATTTTTATAATATTATAGGAGAACAAGGACAATGTCCATATAATAATATTGTAGAACTATTTGAAGCAAAAAGAAGGAATAGATTATAATCAACTAATTACAATAATGATTGAAGGTTTATATGTAAAACCAAAAGGTTTTGACGAAATAAATTAATAGGGAAAAAAGTGAAGAATTTAAAAAAGGTAATAATGCCACAAAAAATAATAATTGTCATAATAATTGTACTAAATTGCTCCTGTGTCGCAATTGAACTAATAATGAAATAATATTAAAAAATATACAACCTCTTGTATAATATATTATGTAACTTAAGTTGCAAATATAGAATATAGGAGGTTTTTTTTTGATTACAAATAATCAATTATTAAACAAAATGAGAAATGACATGAAGATGCGAAATTTTTCACATTACACATATGACAGTTATTTTGGAAAAACAAAAGATATAATGAGATATTTTGGCAACAAGAATTTAGAAAAAAGTAACAACTAATGAGTTGAGAGTGTTTTTGTTAAAATATTTAAAGGAAGAAAGAAAACTAGGAGATAGTACAATAAATTACTACAATGTAAGTCTAAAATGGGTCAAATTAGACCTTGTCAAGATTAGAGTGTAAAATTTTTTTATTACAATTATATTACGTTTTAAAAAAACTATTGTTAAAATAAAATATTATTGGTATAATTGGAAATAATAAAAAAACGAAGGAGGAATGAATATGTTAAAATCAAACGTATCATGGAGTACAAACACAGATAGCTATACACAAGGAAAGGAAGCTGCAGAAAAAGCAGTAGTAGATTTAATACAAACAAAAGTAGCATTTTTATTCACATCAGTAGACTGTAATGTTTCAAAAAGTTTTAGAAGGAGCAAAAGCAGAATTAGGAACAGCACCAATTATAGGATGTACATCAAGTGCAGGAATCATAACACCAGATGGCTTTATATCAAGTGAGAATGGATTTACAGGAATCTTAGCATTAGGAGATCCAGAATTAACAGTCGGAGTAGCAAGTTCACCAAAAAAAAGAAGAAGCAAGACTGACAGGACAAATGGTAGCAAAAGAAGCAATGAAAAAAGCAGGAAGAACAGATAGTCCAGCATATTTCTATATGGTAGCATCACCAGCAGAAGAAGAGGATTATATTAAAGGAATAGAAGATGTTATAGGTAGAGTTCAATATTTGGAGGAAGTGCAGCTGATAACACAGTAGAAGGAAAATGGAGTATATATACAAATAATGAAGTATTTGCAGATGGAGTTGCTGTAGCATTTTTTCTATACAGACAAAAAAATGTCAAATGTATATACAGGTGCATATCATGAAACAATAAATAGTGGAATTATAACAAAAATAAGTGGAAAAAGAACATTAGTAGAAATAGATGGAGAACCAGCAGTTAAAAATATGCTAAATGGACAGGAAAAAAATTAAAAGATTTAGAAGGAGCAAATTTATTAGCTGAAACAGTTACTGCACCATTAGGTGTAAAAGATAGATTAGGAGATTTAATAGCAATACGTCATCCAATGTTTGCAAATGATGATGGTTCTATGAATATAGGAGCAAATTTAGCTGTAAATACAGCGGTAATTCAAATGGAAGCAAGTGTTGATGAATTGATAAAAGCAACAGGAAAAACAGCAAAAGAAGTAAATAAAGAATTAGAAAATAAAGGAACAGAAGCAGGTGCATATTTATTTATTCACTGTGGAGGTAGAAGACTAGCTATAGGAGAAAGAATAGATGAAGTAGCAGAATTATTAAAGAAAGAGGCTCATGGAGTGCCATTTATTGCAGCATTTCACATTTGGTGAATATGGAGTAAAAGACCATGGAGCAAATACAACAGGAGGATTAATGCTTTCATTTACAGGTTTTTCTAAATGAAGAGAAGGGGAAAAACCACAAAAGAGAAAGAATTTAGTTATGAAAAAATCAAATAGAAAGCCAAATTAATAGAATAAATCAAATTGATTTTAATATTGCTAAAAACTATAGTTTAAAAAAGGAGGGAACTACAGTGAAAAATTTAATAGGATATGAAGGGAAAGAAGCATCAAATGGTGCAACAATAGAAGTGGTAAATCCAGCCACACAAGAATTGATAGATACAGTTCCAAATGTAACAGAACAAGATGTTGAAGAAGCAGCAGAAAGTTGCAGAAATAGAGCAAAAAAAGTGGGCTAAAACATCAATATATGAAAGAGCAGAAAAACTATATAAATTTGTAGATTTGGTAGAAGAAAACAAAGAAAGACTAGCAACATTACTATCAAATGAAACTGGAAAACCAATAAAAGAAGCAAGAGGAGAAATTGCTAATGTACGTATAGGTGTTAGAGGATTTATAGAAAAAAGCAAAACATTTATATGATACAAGTATTCCAGTAGGTTCTGAAGCAGGAAATGAAAAAACAATGCAAATAACAAAAAGATATCCAATAGGTGTTATTGCAGCAATTATACCATTTAATTTTCCAAGTGATTTGTTCTGTCAAAAAGTGCCACCAGCAATATTAATGGGAAATGCAATAATAGTAAAACCATCAAATTATAATCCTTTAACATTAATAGAATATGTAAAATTGATGATAGAGGCTGGAGTACCAGCAGGATGTATACAAGTATTGACAGGTGATGGCCCAGTTGTAGGACAAGCATTGGCTAGAAATTCAAAAGTACATCTAGTATCACTAACAGGTGGAACAGCTGCAGGTATTCAAACAATGGGAACAGCTTCACAAAATTTAACACATGTAATGTTAGAATTAGGTGGAAATGATGCTTTTATCTTCCTAGAAGATGGAGATATGGATTTAGCAGTATAAAGAAACAATTTGGGGAAGATTATATAATGGCGGACAAGTATGTTGTGCAAGTAAACGTTTCTTGATTCATAATTCAAGAAAACAAGAATTTATAGATAGAATGAAAGAAGTTATATCAAACCTAAAAGTTGGAGATCCAATGCAAGAAGATACTGATATGGGCCCAATGATTAATATAAATGCTGCTAAAAGAATAGAAGAACAAGTTAATAAAATGGTAGCAGAAGGTGCTACAGTAGTTTGCGGGGGGAAAAAGAGAAGATGCTTATTATTATCCAACAATTTTGGATAATGTGACAAAAGATATGGAAGTGGCTAAGGATATGGAAATTTTTGGACCAGTTATTTCTGTTATTGGATTTGAGAGTGAAGAAGAAGCAATAGAGATAGCTAATCAATCTTCTTATGGATTGTGTGGTTGCGTTATTTCTAAAGATTATTCAAGGGCTATGAAAATAGCTGATAAATTAGAATGTGGTGGAGCAATCATCAATGGAGCAAGTTTCTTTAGATCTTTTGAGATGCCTTTTGGTGGTTGGAAACATTCTGGAATTGGAAATGAGGGTGTTGCTACTACATTACAAGAGATGTCTAGGATTAAGACTATTGTTTTAAAAAACATATTATAATTGAAAAAAAGAATTACAATTCGGTTTAAAATAAAAAAGAGAGGAATGAAATAAAATGGCAATAAGATTTGTTTTAAATGAAACATCATATTTTGGAAACAATGCAAGAGAAAATTTAGCATTAGAAATTCAAAAAAAGAAATTTTAAAAAGTTTTTTTAGTAAGTGATAAATCATTAGTAGAAGCTGGTGTAACAGCAAAAAGTTGAGAAAATATTAAATGATGCAGGAATTGCATATGATTTATATGATGAAATCAAACCAAACCCAACAATTAAAAATGTAACAGACGGAGTTACTGCATGTAAAAAAATCTGGAGCTGATGTAATAGTTGCAGTTGGTGGAGGTTCAAACATAGATACTTCAAAGGGAATTTCTATAGTTATGACAAATCCGGATAGAGCAGATATAAAATCATTAAATGGGCATCAAATACAGTAAATAGAGGAATGCCAATAATAGCATTACCAACAACAGCAGGAACAGCAGCAGAAGTTACAATAAACTATGTTATAACAGATGAAGAAAGAAAAATAAAAATGGTATGTGTAGATCCGAATGATATTCCAATTGTTGCAATTGTTGATTCAGAATTAATGGCATCAATGCCAAAATCTTTAGCAGCAGCAACAGGTATGGATGCATTAACACATGCATTAGAAGGATATATAACAAAAGCGCATAATGAAATGTCAGATATGTTCCATTTAAAAGCAATTCAATTAATAGTTGCAAACTTAGCAGCAGCTGTTAATGAAAAGACAAAAAAGCAATAAACATTATGGGAATGGCTCAATACATTGCTGGTATGGCATTCTCGAATGTAGGTTTAGAATTTGCCACTCAATGGCACATCAATTGGGTGCTGTATATGATACACCACATGGAATAGCAAATGCAATGTTACTACCTACAGTTTTAGAGTTTAATGGTGAGGTATGTTATGAAAGATATCAAGATATATTAAAAGCTCTAGGATATCCAGCAGAAAAATATACTAAAGAAGGAAACAATCAAAACTTTAGTTGAAATAGTAAGAGATTTGGCAGAACAAGTTGGTATTACACAAACTATTTCTGATTATGGTGCTAAATTGGAAGATTTAGAAATGCTATCTGAAAAAAGCTATGGAAGATCCTTGTAAACCAGGTAACCCTAGAGAAGTAGATGTGGAAAAATTTATAAAATTGTATAAAAAAGCTATGTAAACTATTGACAAAAGTGTAGAATGAATATAAAATAATGGTATTATAATATAAAGGCTTTGAAAAAGAGGAGTATATTTGTACTTGTTTAATAACATATAATTTTTATAAGGATAAAATTTTAAAAGTGATGAATTGTTGTTTTAGAGAAAAAGAAGTCATAGGCTGGAAACTTCTTAAACAAAAGGCAGATAGAATGTAGCTTTTGAGCTGATGTGTTGAAATAATAGTAAACATATTCGGTTGGACCGTTAAAACTAAAAGAGATTATTATAATATTATATTTTAAATTTATAATATATAAATAAAATAAGGTGGTACCGCGATAAAACGCCCTTATGCGTAAATTAATAGATTTATGTATAAGGGTTTTTTGTTATATATGAGAGGATATTATTTTATTATTACGAATGCTTTAAAAAATTATTGTGGTTAAAACTGGAAAAAGGAGGACATTATGGAAAATGGATTAGAGGGAAAATACAACCCAAAAGATTTTGAACAAAAGATATATAAAAATTGGGAAGAAAAAGGATATTTTAAACCAAGTATGGACAAACTAAAACCAAGTTATTGTATAATGATGCCACCACCAAATGTAACAGGAAAATTGCATATGGGACATGCATTAGATGGGACAATACAAGATATTTTAATACGATTTAAAAGAATGCAAGGATATAACACATTATGGTTACCAGGTTCAGACCATGCTTCAATATCCACAGAGATGAAAGTAGTTCAAAAAAATAAAAGCAGAAGGAAAAACAAAACATGAACTAGGAAGAGAAAAATTCCTAGAAGAAACATGGGATTGGACTCATTTATATGGGGGAACGATACAAGAACAACAAAAACAATTAGGATGTTCATGTGACTGGGATAGACGTAGATTTACATTGATGAAGGTCTATCAGAAGCTGTATTAGAACAATTTGTTAATTTATACAACAAAGGGCTAATCTATAAAGGAAAAAAGAATGGTAAACTGGTGTACTCACTGTAATACAACTATATCAGATGTAGAAGTTGAATATCATGAAGAAGAAACAAAATTGTGGCATATAAGATACAAGATAAAAGAAGATGAAAATGATAAATCAACAAAAGACCGTTACATTATAGTTGCAACAACAAGACCAGAAACAATGTTAGGTGATACAGCAGTAGCAGTACATCCGGATGATGAAAGGTATAAAGATTTAGTTGGAAAAACTTGTATTTTACCAATTATGAATAAAGGAAATACCAATCATTGCAGACAGATTTGTAGAAAAAAGAATTTGGAACAGGATGTGAAAATAACACCAGCACATGATATGAATGACTATCAAGCTGGTTTAAGACACAACTTAGAAATTATAGAAGTATTTGACGAAAACTTTAAAATGGGTGACTTAGTAGAAGAATACAAAGGTATGGATTTATTAGATGCAAGAAAAGCAATAGTAGAAAAATTAAGAGAAATCAGGAGCATTAGTAAAAGAAGAGAAATATATTCATAATGTAGGAAAATGTGAAAGATGTAAAAATACAATAGAACCTAAAATATCAGATCAATGGTTTGTAAAAATGGAAGAACTAGCAAAACCAGCAATAGAAGCTGTAAAAAATGGAGAAATAAAATTTATACCAAAAAATATGAAAAGCTATATTTTAATTGGATGGAAAATATTCAAGATTGGTGTATATCAAGACAGTTATGGTGGGGACATAGAATACCTGCATATTATTGTGAAAAATGTGGACATATAAATGTATCAAAAACACAACCGGAAAAATGTGAGAAATGTGGAAGCACAGAATTACATCAAGATGAGGATACATTAGATACATGGTTTAGTTCAGCATTATGGCCATTTTCAACATTGGGTTGGCCAGATGAAAATTCAGAAGATTACAAAATGTTCTATCCAACAAATACATTAGTAACAGGATATGATATTATAACTTTCTGGGTATCAAGAATGATAACATCAGGACTAGAATGTACAAAACAAAAACCATTTAAAGATGTTTTAATACATGGAATGGTACGAGATAGCCAAGGAAGAAAAATGTCAAAAACTTTAGGAAATGGAATAGATCCAATGGATATTATAAACAATATGGAGCAGATAGTTTACGTTATTCTGTAATATCTGGAACAACAATGGGAAATGATATAAAATATATGCCAGAGAAATTAGAACAAGCCTCAAATTTTGCAAATAAAATTTGGAATGCAATAAATTTATAATGATGAATATGGTATCAAAAGAAGAAATTTAAATTTGGAGAAGAAAATTATAATGCTAAATCTAATAAATTTAAAACAAATAAATTTAAAATTAGAAGACAAATGGATTTTAAATAAATTAGATAAATTAGTAAAAAAAGTAACTATAAATATTGAAAATTATGATTTAGGTGTAGCATTAGACAAAATTTGTAGTTTTATATGGAATGAATTTTGTGATTGGTATATAGAAATTGTAAAAACCACGTTTTATAGTGAAAATCAAAATGAAAAAATAAGTGCATGTTATGTATTATCATATGTATTTAAAACATCAATGAAGTTACTACATCCATTTATGCCATTTGTAACAACAAAAATTTATAGTGAATTAATGAATTTAGTTGCAGAAAATGAGAATGACAAAAAAGAATTAATTATTGCAGAATGGCCAAAAGACTATGAAAGAAACAAATTATGATGAAGAAGAAAAACGATGGAAAACTTAAAAGATATAATAGTTGAAATAAGAAATATAAGAGCAACAAAAAATATACATCCATCAAAAAAGCAAAATTTAATATTTGTAACGCAAAAATTTGAAAGTGAAATATGGGAATCAAAAGAATTCCTAATGAAATTAGGCTTTGGAGAAAAATAATTGTACAAAAAAGATAAAATGGGAATTCAGAAAATGCAATAAGCATATTAGGAAATGATATTCAATTATACATGCCATTAGAAGGCTTAATAAATTTAGAAGAAGAAAACAGCCAGAAGAAAAAAGAAAAACAAAGATTAGAATCTGAGGTAGCAAGATGTGAAAAATGTTATCAAATCCGGGATTTGTTAATAAAGCACCAGTAGCTAAAATAGAAGAAGAAAAAGAAAAACTAAGAAAATATAAAGAAATGCTTGAAAAGTGTGTTTTTATAGGTGCATTAATTTTTAGGGCCGGACTCAAAAAAAACGCTTTTTAGTATAAAGGCAGTGAAAAATAAAAAAAAAAATAAAAAGCATTATGAAAAGAGGTGAAATTATATGGAATATAGATACCAACCAGAAGGTGTATGTTCTTATGAAATGATTTTTGAAATAGATGGAGATGTAGTAAAAAGTTTAAAGATAATTGGAGGCTGTCCAGGAAATACAGTAGGTGTAGCAAAACTGATTGAAAATAAAAAAATAGATGATATTATAAAGTTATTAAAAGGAATTGATTGTGGCTCAAGAGGAACTTCTTGTCCAGACCAAATTGCTAGAGCTTTAGAAGAGTATAAGAAAAAATAGGTTCGAGGGTGTTTTTGGGGACGGACTCAAAAAACACCCTTAATTGTAATAAAAAATTAAGTATTATTTAAAAATATAATTGGAGATGTTTTAAAGAGTCCGGCCCCAAAAACATCTGAAAGGGAAGGAAAAAAATGTTAGAAAAAGGAAAATTTACTGAAATAGATGAAGAATTTGTGTGCGAAAATTGTGGTAAAAAGGTACTAAATTAGGATATTCTTGTAGAAATCATTGTCCCTATTGTTTGCATTCTAAGCATGTTGATAAAAAATCCAGGGGGATAGGGAAGGAGCTGTGCCATGGTATTTTAGAGCCTATTGGACTTGAAATTAATAATAAAAAAGGGTTATGTTATTGTATTTCGTTGTAAAAAATGTGGAGCTATAAGAAAAAATAAAGCTGCTAAAGATGATAATATGGATTTAATTATTAAAACTTTCTAGTGGTGAAATGAATAAATAATTAGCTTTAAAATGTTCTAAATAAACATGCATATAGATGTCCGCTTTGGTTCTTTAATGTGTATAAATAAATTACGAATTGGTTGACAATAATTAAGATAAATGTTAAAATAAGTAACATAAAGCTATGTGCTTTGAGTAAAAATCATAAATATCAAAAGAAAAGGAGAAAAACTATGAAGATTAGAAGATTTTAAATTGCAAAAAAAGGTGACTGGTTAGATGTTTTATCAGGAAAATATATCAGGTTTCTCAAGGGACGGAAATGGAAGATTCTTGTATAGTATAATCAGTGGAAGTTATATTTGTACAGAATATTATAATTTCAAAAACTGATAAAAAGGAAGGATCTTGACACCAGTGAAAGAGAATATAAACTTGTTGGTGAATTAGAAAACTATTTAATATATAAAAATGATGAAAACGTATTATATATATAGTCTGATTACCAATAAAGTTGAAGCTGAGTGTGATTGTTATGAAACTCGGATTCGAATACAGGAGAAATAGAAACTTTTAATTTGAATGGTGAAACTATAAAAACTATTAATATTAGTGGAGAAGGGGAATCTAAAATTTTGAACAGTCGGATATAATGATTGGAAATTTAAATTAATAATGGAAATCGTCTCTTATATATTATGATAGTGTAATTATAGTTCAGGATTATTATACTGCTGAATGTTATATGAAAGATGGAACTTTTATAGGTATGACGGACAGGGTAGCAGAGAATAAATCATTTATTATAACGGAAAAAATACTTGTTTTTACATTATAAAAATAAATGGAAAATTTATGATATGTCAGACGGCAGAGATAAATATCATTTGGAATTTGATAATGTAAAAGATATAACAATTGTATTATTGCATATACAGGAGGAAGATATTTAGACATCAAAAAGAATAAGATAGTTATTTTTGATTTGAAATGGGAATGTTATCTATACTTTTGAAAATTTTATGATTTTTCTTGGAAATTGTTTGTTAACTTTTTTGAATTAGAAGTTGGTCAAAAAAATATATTTTTGATATTAGAAATTTAAAAAAGGTATGAGATTTATGGAAAAATTGAAGGAAAAATATATGTATCAGAAGAAAAATGGTATTATTTAGTTCAATAAAGAAACAAACAAAAAAGGCTTGATTGACTTGTCTAAGAAAAATGGATTAAAAGAGATTATGCCTGTAAAATATGATTTTATTCGTAGTTTAGATGATTTTTTATATGGATGAGAAAGATACTAAATAAAAAATGCTTGTCAAAGAAATTTATGATTTGACGGGTAGGTTTATTACTACTGTTCAATAAAAAAAAAATTAAAGTAGAAAAATAAAAAATTATTCAGTTCCTATATTTGTTATGGAGAAACTTTTTGATTTTCGAATGTTATTGTGCATTTGGGCGTTTTTTAAAATCCAAATGTTTTTCAATAATAAAAAAATTAAATTTCACGATTTAAATTACCATTTGTAAAATCTTTGCCTTCGCAACGTTTATTACTAAGTACATTACTAACAATATTATTAATAGTATCAATATTTTCGTCTAATATATCAATTCTAGCAGAATTACTATTAAAAATGGTTCTGGAGAAATGGATAAAGTTTTGCAATTAAAATTGTTGTAATTGTTTGAGTATTATCAGGCAATATTTTAAATTTCATATTTAATCTGTCTTTTAGTTCATATGTATTTTTAGATGTACATTTTGTAGTACATTCTGGATAACATGAGTTTGATTTTCCTAGTAGACAATAACGAGTATTCATTAAAGGAATATTGCCATAAACAATTAATTCTTTTTGATAATATATTATAATTACATAAATTTATAAGAGTATTTTTATCTAATTCGACAGATGGGGTAAAAGTATTAATGCCAAGATTTTTTAGCTTTTCAACAGTACTTAAATTATAAACATTTAAAGTGTAGTTTGCAATAATTTCAAAAGTTTGAAAGAACGATATCTAACATGTTTAATAATTCTAAATTTCCAATATTTGAGATAACGAATCCTTTGATTTTGAAATTTTGTAATGTTTTATTTATATTAGAAATTATCAAATTTCTGTAATTGGCTTTTACTATTGTTGGTATGTATATATAAATATTAAAATTATCAGATATATATTTTATAGTATTTTCATAATTATTCATGTGAAAAAATTTTAATGGTATATAAATATTAGAAAATTTTTTAAATTTCAAAAGTTTAACAAATTTATAGTTAAATTTTAGGAGTTTGTTGAAAATGTTTAATTTTACAGCTTTTCCAAATTTTAGGATTTTTTGAATTCTTTAAATTTTTCTAATTCTGATTTTTTAAATTTTTTGGACTATATCAAAGTTTTGAAAATTTTGTTGGGATTTGGCGTCTAATGTTTGATAACGCAAATTCTTCAACTTTTTGGAGTCCTATTCTTCGTAATTCATTTAGCATACTGATTTTAGGCAAAAATAGACCATCATCAAGGTTTACTTTTATATTTTTGAATTGATATGGAGTGTTGTTAGTTTTTGTAATTTGTAAAATAATATTTTCAGCTTCTAGTGGTCGATTTTTTGCTTCAACTGGTATTGCTTCAGGAAGTTCTACTTTTATATTCATTTTTTGGTAGATTTCTGGTAATTGGAAAGATGGTGTTATTTGCATTGATATTGGTTTGTCTTTTTTATTGTGATTGTTGCATTAAGCATAGTTTTTTGTGTTCTTTAGAAAAACTTTCTCTTGCTTCAGTTGACAATTTTTAGATGATATTTATAAATTTTGTCTCCAGATTTTATATTGCCCTTCATTCTACCAACTGTGACAGTATCTCCAATGTTTGTTTCAGTGATATTTTTATCTTTTTTTAATAGTTCAGAGATTGTATATGAACCGGTTTCGTTTTGAAGTGATATAGTATCACCGATTGAAATTTGTTCATTTAATTTTACTGTAATATGTCCTTTGTTAGGATTGTATTTTTCTACTATCCCTAAGAAGATTCCCATATTATTAGGCTTTTCTTTAAATACTAAGTGTTTATTTGGAGAATTATCAAGATGTCCATTAGAAAAACCACCTCTGTTAAATACTTGCATTAAATCTTTTGATGTCTTTTGAATCGATAATATAATTTTCTAAATTATTTGATTTTATACATTCAATTGCTAAATCAATATATTTTCTATAAATTTTGTAACTGTTGCTACATATTCTGGACTTTTCATTCTGCCTTCAATTTTGAAACTTTTTACACCAGCTGAAATTAATTTTGGTAAAAATTCTAAACTGCATAAGTCTCGAGTACTTAATAAATATCCATTATCTATTTTTTTTGTTTTCTAGTAAATAATAAGGAAGTCTACAACTTTGAGCACATTTTCCTCTATTTCCAGAACGTCCACCGAACATGCTAGAGAAAAGGCATTGCCCAGAATATGATATACATAAAGCACCATGTACAAAACATTCAATTTCTATATTCGGAATTTTTACAAATATATTCAATTTCATGTATAGAAAGTTCACGAGAGAGTACAACTCTTTGAAATCCTATTTTTTGCAATTCTAAAACACCTTCTAAATTGTGAATAGACATTTGAGTACTTGCATGTAAAGCTAAGTCAGGTAATTCTTTTTTGTAATGAAATTAATCCTAAGTCTTGAACTATTAGTGCATCTATTCAGATTCATAGGCGTATTTAGCAAGAAGTAATGCATCTTTTAATTCGGAATTTTTTTAAAAGGGTATTTAGTGTTAAATGTGTTTTTACATTTCGTAATTTTGCATATTCAATTGCTTTTACTAATTCATTTTGTCAAAATTATTTGCAAAAGCTCTTGCACTAAATGAGCTACTACCAAAATATACAGCATCTGCACCATTTTGCACAGCTGCTTTTAAACATTCAAAATTGCCCACAGGGGCTAGTAATTCACACATATTTTTCCTCTTTCTGCCCATAAAAATATTGGGAGTTTTTTTCTTTAAAATGTTTTATAACATAGTTTATTTATTTTGGAAAGATATTAATATTACAAAAATGTTGTATTATATCATACTTTGTTTGTTTTGGGAAGATTTTATTTAAGACGAAAATTGTATGTAAACCAAAAAAGCGGTCAAATTTTGTTGACGCTAAAAAAATGTGCAATGATATAATAAAATCAAATTATAAAAAGGGAAAAGTTTTGACGAAAAACGCATGAAAAATAAAGCATAAAAAAAAAACAAGAAAAAATATTGCCAAATTATTTTTTCAGGACGAAAAATTAAAGCTATAATATTTTTTTGCTATGTTAATAATAAGTAATAATTTTTAGGAATTTGAAACAAATAAATCAAACAATATCAGAAGATATAAATAGCAATAGATTCATCAAAATATCCAGGTGAATAAAAAGAGCAAATACAACAATTAAAAACTAAACATCCAAATTGGAGTTTTAAAATATTGTATACCAATATAGATTGGAATGAAGCAATAGGAAAAGAATATTTAGGACATGGAAGTTCTCCTAAAAATTTGGTACCAAAACTCATAATTCTTCATGGATATGTAATATATGTGGTGTAGATAAAGGCTTATGATAATGGAAGTTGGAGATGTGCTTCTAAGTCAGGTATTGAATATATGATGGACCCTCGTAACTCTATAAATGAAGCAGACATTTTTCAATTTGAGGAACTAACATCAACAGGTTCTGATGTGAATATTGTAAAAAGATGACAAATGGAACATTTTTGCAAGGTCGTGAACAAGAGATAACTAATATTAACAAATACTAAAGGTGTAAATGCGTATTATATAGTTGCTAGATTAATACAAGAGCAGGGAAAAGGTGGTTCTGAATTAGTTTCTGGTAAAACAGGATATTATAATGCTTTTAATATTGGAGCAAGTGGAAGTACAAGTGAACAGGTTATATCAAATGGTTTAGCTTATGCTAAAAAGAAAGGTTGGGATACATTAGAAAAATCAATTTCTGGTGGAATAGATTTAATTGCAAATGAATATATAAAAATTGGTCAAAATACATTATATTTTCAAAAGTTTAATGTTACAAATAAATCAACATTTGCACATCAATATCAACAAAATTTGTTTGCAGCAAAAACAGAAAGTGCAACTTTAAGAAATACATATTTAGATATTGAATCTTATGATTCCAAACATACTTTTATAATACCTGTATTTAAAAATATGCCTTCTAAAGCGTGTTTAACTCAGATGGAAATTCTACAGCGACATCTGGTGCAGATTTAGTAAAAATAAATGTGACAACTAGTTTAAAATTAAGAAAAGCACCAGAAGATAGTACAAAAGTGGATTGGTTATGGAAAGATGAAATTGTTGCAAGATTAGAAAAAGGTACAACTAAAATTAATGGTGCTTATTGGGATAAAATCCAAAAAGGCTAATGGAAATGTAGGTTATGCTCCTAGAGAAACTTTTGATTATGAAACTGATTATAAATTATATTTAGTTCTATTAATACTACAAATGGTAGCAATAATAGTGGTAATAATAGTAATAGCAATGGTAATAATTCTAATAATAACTCAAATAATAACGAGAATAAATATCATAATACAGTTAAAGTATTAATAAATGATGAAAAAAGATAATCAAAGTGTCACCAGATGCAATAGCAAAGGATATCTTAGAAGCTTTTGGGGAAGCGTAAAAATAACTAAAGCTGATGGAAGTTTTTTAAATGGTGAAAATGATAATATGGCTACAAATTTTATAGTAAAGGATACCTATACGGTCATAAAAAAGGTGATGCTAATGCAGATGGAATAGTAAATTCATTTGATTATATAAGAGTAATGAATTATATAATGGGTAGAAAAGCAGTTAAATGGTTATGAAAAAAAGCAGCAGATGCTAATAATGATGGAATAGTAAACTCATTTGATTATATAAGAATAATGAACTATATAATGGGTACAAAAAGATAGAATAAAAAATAAAGCTATACAATATTTACAATATGAAAGGATGAATAAAAATGAAAAAAATATATAAAGCAAATAGTTTTTTTAGCAGTGATGATAGCATGTATTTTATTTGAAAATAACGCTTATGCAGCAGGAGGATTTGTGATAGGAACATCTAAAAAGTGAAATAAACAAAGGTGAATCTTTTACATTAACAATATCAGCTAATAATGCTTATGGACAAGTAAATATTACAGCTGACAATGCTACTGTTAGTCCTAATACGGTTTTTAGAAAATAATACAAAAAAAGTAACAGTAACATCTACTAATTCTAATGATATATCAATAGTAGTATCTCCTGCTAAAAGTGGATTGGGAGATCAAGATGAAAAACCGATAACAACCTCACAAGGGGCTAAAGTAAAAAGTAAAAACAACAAGTTCAAATAACAACTCAAATAGTAATTCAAATACTGGCAGTGGAGAAAATAATAGTGGTACTACACAAACAAATCAAGGAACAAGTAGCAATCAAGCAAGCAGTAATCAATCAAATAATACACAGACAAAATCATCAGTAGCAATATTAGGAAATCTAGGAATAAAACCAAATGATTTTTCTGGTTTTACACCAAATAAAACATCATACTCAACAACAGTGCCAAATAGTGTATCAAGTATAGAAGTATATGCAGTATCACCACAAAATCAAAAAACAAACAATATCAGGAACAGGAAAAAAACAGCTAAAAGAAGGACAAAACAATTTTGAAATAAAAGTAACAGCAGAAGATGGTAAAACAACGAAAACATATAAATTGACTGTAACAAGAGAAAAATCAAATTCATCAAGCTGGAGAAGAAGCAACAGGAGAAGAAACGACAAAAACACTGTGGAAAGTAATGATGTAACAGAAAATAATAATCAAGAACAAAATGAAGAAAATATAGAAAGTGATGAACAAAAAATTGGTTTATCAGAATTAAAAATAGAAGGACTAACATTAAGTCCTGAGTTTAAAAAAATGTATATGAATATAATACAAAATTAGAAGATGATAAAGAAAGTTTAGAAATTATAGCAACACCAATAACAGAAGGAAGTAAAGTAGATATAACTGGCAATGAAAATTTAAAAGATGGTGAAAATACAATAACTATTATTGTATCAGATGAGTCAGACGAAAATATGGCAACATATCAAATAAATGTTACTAAAGAGAAAAAACAGGAAAATGTTGTGAATTTAACATATAAGATAATAAAAAGAAAACTTTGTAATAGTTATATTAGTTGTAGCAATTCTAATTGTAATTATAATATTAATAGTACATCTTATCAAAAATAAAAATAGTGTGTATAGTGGAATGTATATGCCATATGAAGATGGTGTAACACAACATGAAGATATACATCAAAATGAATTTAAAAAAGAAAAAAAGAACCATGCTAAAATGAAAAAAAAGCAAAGGAAAAAGATTTAAGTAGAGCATTAATATATTTGCACTTATAAGGAGTAGAGATTTAATAAATCCTACTTCTTATTTTTTAACAAAAATTATAAAGTACATATTATACTTTGAAGGAGGTTATAATATGTATGATGAAATATATCAAGAGTACATAAGAAGTGTATTAGGATATCCGGAAAGACAGCCATTATATCAAAATGAAATGTATAATTTGAATTATGATAATAGAAATAATTACCAAAATTTTTTAGATACTAATATTGAAAGTGATATGAACAATAGAGATGCAAATAAATATTTAGAAGATTTTTATCCTGATATATATACATTAATATATCCAATAATTCAAGAAAAATGCCAGGAAAATAGAGGAGAATTAACAGAAGAAATTATAAATAAAATGACAGAAGAAATATATCTAAAAAGTTCAAAACGAAAAAAAGATTAAAGAAGATAGGGGAGATAGGCAAAACTCAGGTTTACAAGATTTGATAAAAATTTTAATATTAAGAGAGTTATTACAAAGACCACGTCCACCGTTTAGACCACCTGCTCCACCACGTCCACCAATGAGACCGCCATTTGGTCCGCCACCTCCACCACCACGACCACCAGTTAGACCAAGATAATTATTTTTTAATAAATACCAAAATTTCAAAAAAGTTAAAACATAAAAAAATATTGAATTGGAGAAAATAAAAATATAAACATTGAAAGGTGGTATTTTATTATGAAAGTTAAAAGACTGTATGTGTGATGATGTATGTTGTGCAAAGCCAGGAACAACAGTAAGCGACGTAGCATAAATTGATGAGTCAAAATCATATTGGTTCAGTACCTATTTGTGATGATAACAATTGTTTATGCGGAATAGTTACAGATAGAGACATTTTATTAAGAACAGTTGCATGTAATAAAGATGCTAATACAACTCCAGTAAGTGAAATAATGACATGTGATGTTTGTAGTTGTACAGGTGATGATGAAGTAACAAATGCAGAAACAAAAATGTGTCAGGAACAAATAAGAAGGTTGCCTGTTTGTGACACAAATAATCATGTAATAGGAATATTAACTATAGGTGATTTGTGTAACAATGATAAGAATTAGAACCAAATCAAGTAAACCAAACAATAAAAAATATTTGTGAATGTAAACCAAATGAGAAGAATGCTGAATAATTATTTAATATTATAAACTCTTTTAAGATAGAAGATTTGTAAGGTATAATAAAAATTTTGTTTTTATTAAAAAGAGTATAAACATTAAAAAAGGCGGATATTTCTGCCTTTTTTACATATAATAATTATATAAACAAGTGGGGGAAAGATAGATAGATGATTATTAATATGCCATATTGGACAAAAGGTTTTTAAAAGATTATTATATGTTATTTTTGTTTTAATAGGATTATGTATTACGTTTAAAGTTGGCTGTTTTTACATGCCTTTTTTTAATTGCTTTTTTATTATTTATTTATTAATGGAGCCTGCTATAAAATGGGTTATGAATAAAATAAAAGCAACAAGGAAGACAAGTTCTATAATACTTTTTTTATAGTTTCTGCAATAATATTAGGTTTATTAACATGGGGAATAATAACATTATTTTCAGAAGCATCAAGTTTGTTACAAGATTTAAACAATTATATAGAAAAATATATAATTTATTTCAAAGTTTTTTACAAAAATTAGACTTTGGAAAAATAAAATTACCAGCAGAAATACAAGAAGTATTACAAAATTCTACAGGAGATATTTTAACAAATATTTCTATGTGGGCTAGAAATTTTTGAATGGTTTAATAAAATTGTAACTTCAATACCAACAATTGCTATATATTTTTCTGTTACAGTAATAGCATTATATTTTATGTGTGTAGATAAAATATATATTTTGGACCAAATGGAACATCATTTTCCAAGAACGTGGATGATGAGATTTGGAAAACATTTCAGAGAATTAACTCAAACTTTAGGCGGTTATTTAAAAGCAGAAGCTACATTGATTCTAATTTCTTTTTTTTTATTTCATTGGTAGGTCTGTATATTTTGAAATTTTTGCAGGTTTTGCTATTGAGTTTCCATTACTTATAGCAATTGCAATTGGCGTTTGTTGATGCTTTGCCAATACTTGGCTCTGGAACAGCGATGGTGCCCTGGGCTGTAATTTGTGCACTAAATGGAGATATAAAGTTAGGAATTGCAATTGTGATTTTGTGGATTATAATTTCTATAACAATACAATTTTTAGAGCCTAAATTAGTTAGCAAAAATATAGGTGTGCATACAATTTTTACATTGATTGCTATGTATACAGGTTTTAGATTTATTGGTGTTATTGGAATGTTAATTGGTCCAATAGCTTTGATTGTTATTAAAAATATTTTTTCTACTTTTATTGATGGTGGAGTTGTTAAAACTATATTAGATATAAACTAAAGGAGTAATAAAAACATTAATAATTCAATGTTTTTATTACTCCTTTAGTTTATATTAATTTTATATTTGAATACAAAAATTTATTCCCATTCAATAGTTGCTGGTGGTTTTGAAGTTATATCATACACAACACGATTAACGTGATCAACTTCATTGACAATTCTAGAAGATACTTTTTCTAAGACTTCATAAGGAATTTTACTCCAAACACCTGTCATAAAATCAGTAGTTTCAACAGCTCTTAAAGGCAACAGTATAATCATATGTTCTTTCATCACCCATAACACCAACTGATTTTAAATTTGTAAGAACTGCAAAATATTGATTAATTGATCTGTGTAAGCCTGCATTAGCAATTTCTTCTCTAAAAATAGCATCTGCTTCTTTTTTAGAATATCTAATTTATCATCTGTAATATCTCCAATTACTCTAATAGCAAGTCCAGGTCCAGGGAAAGGTTGTCTAAATACTAAGTATTCAGGAATTCCTAATTCTAAACCAACTTTACGTACTTCATCTTTGAATAAATCACGTAATGGTTCAATGATTTCTTTAAAATCAACATGTTCAGGTAATCCGCCAACATTGTGATGACTTTTATTGTAGAGCTTTTTCCTAGTCCACTTTCTATAACATCTGGATAAATTGTTCCTTGGACTAAAAATCAACAGTACCGATTTTTTGCTTCTTCTTCAAATACTCTAATAAATTCTTCTCCTATAATTTTTCTTTTCTTTCAGGATCTGTTACTCCTGCTAATCTTGAAAGAAAACGTTCTTTGCAGTTTACACGTATAAGGTTTATATCAAATTGTTCTTTAAAGATTTTTTCGACTTCATCACCTTCATTTTTTCTTAAAAGACCATGATCTAAAAAGATACAAGTTAAATTTTTTCCAGCAGCTTTACTAACTAAAATGCTGCAACAGATGAGTCGACTCCACCAGATAGGGCACATAAAACTTTTTTATCTCCGATTTTTTCTTTTAAACTAGTTATTGTGTCTTCTACAAAAGATGATATTTGCCAATCTCCACTACATTCACAAATATTAAATAAAAAGTTTTTTATAACTAAAGTTCCATTTACAGAATTATTTACTTCTGGATGAAATTGTATTCCATATAATTTTTTGCTGGGTTTTCCATAGCTGCATTTGGACAAGATGATGTATGTCCAATATTTTTAAATCCTTCTGGTACTTTTTTCTACAAAATCTGTATGACTCATTAAAAATCCATTTGTGTTTTCAAATCCTTGGAATAATAAAGATTCTATTATCTATTGATACATCTGTTGTTCCATATTCCCTTTTGTTTGCTCTTGCAACATTTCCACCTAATGTTACTGTCATTAATTGCATTCCATAACAAATTCCTAATACTGGAATTCCTAAATTAAATATTTCTGGGTCACATTTTGGAGAGTCTTCTCCATATACACTTGCAGGTCCACCTGTAAAAATAATACCTTTTGGATTTATTTCTTTAATTTTTTCTAAAGAGATATTAAAAGGTACAACTTCTGAATATACATTACATTCACGTACTCTACGTGCAATTAGTTGGTTGTATTGACCACCAAAGTCTAAGATTAAAATTTTCTCGTTTTCTTTCATTATTACATTCCTTTCTTAGGTATAACAATCTGATACCTACTAAAATATATCTATATTGTAACATATTTTCACATTTAAGTAAACGAATTTTTTGATAAAAAGGTTGTAATTATGAAAAAAGTGTTAAATTTCACCTGCCACAGGGATATAGCTTTCGTCAGGTGGATAAACAAGTTCGTCGTTTGGCTTATCACAGCCATGTAATTCAGTAAATTTTTAATAATAGGCATGTCATCGTGATAATTACCTTTTGTAATTTCACCTGTTAGTTCAATCCAAGAATTATCGGAAAATTTTTAATATCTTCAGATTCACAGAGAAATCCAACGACAACTGTTTGAAAGTTTGAAGAAATTACCATATTTCTTGCTAGAACAAATTGATTTTCACTAAAATCTAAAAGTCTGTATACATAACCTGAAAAATGTATTTTTAATCCTACATAAGAATCAATATCATCATGTACAGCTTTTAGAACATTGGTGTAATTTGAAGTATTGATTTGATGTATTTCAGTATTTTTTGGATTTTTACTTGCACCGTTGAAAACTCTGAAAATTACTATACTAACAATGAGTAATAATAAAATAATTACAGATATAAAAATATCTTGAAGATTTTGCTATTATTTATTTTAATATTATAAATAAACATATAAAATCCTCATTTCAATAATAAAATTTGATGCGTATAAATTTATTTAACAAATTTTACATAAATACAAAACGTACATTAATAGTGATTATTAAAATTAAAAATAAATGTTTTTGTTTTATTAAAATGTATGATTGTAAAAATTAAAAAAGAATGAAAATGAAAAAAAAATTAAAAAATTTTATAAAATATGTACAAAATAAATTTAATATGATATGATGTGAGTGTCAAAAATGAGGACTTTTGTCATTCATTTATAAGATAAAAAAGTAAAAATCACAAAAAGAAAGAGAGGTAATAAACATGTTTGAAAAAGTTTTTAAAAAGATCAACTTGGACAGATATTATAATTTCACTTGTATTTATATTCTTAGGAGTATTGTTAATTGCAAAACCAAATGAAATGATGTCTGTTATATCTATTTTATTAGGGAGCAGTATTTATAATAATGGGGTTCTTAAATTAGTAGAATATTTTACATCTGAACCAAAAGAAGATTATCTTTTAACAATGGCATTAATTGGCATTATTATAGGTGTAATTGTTTTTTTTGTCCAAATATTATTTCAAACATATTTAGTGTTTTTTTTGGAGTTTGGATAATTTTAGAAGGTTTAAAAGATTTCCAAACAACATTAGTATGGAAAGATATTAAATCTGGATATTGGACAGCAACATTAATATGTTCAATGATTATTATAATTGCTGGAATTGCAGTTTTAGTAAATACAACTTTTAGCATTAAAAACAATAGGAATAGCAATTATTGTTTATGCAGTATTAGATATTGTTGCAAGATGTATCTTTATGAAAAAAATAAAAGATTATATGAGAGATTAAAAAACGTCCTAAGGTACATAATAAAGGTTTTAGGATTTTTTATATTATAGGAGTTCGATGAACTTTCTTATAATATAAAATATAACAAGGAGCAAATTAGAGAGGAATGGTATAGATGGAAAGTATAAAAAGAATAACAGATTTATTAAATAGTATACCAATTACACCAAATAATAAAAAAGAAATAGAAGGAGCAAAGCAAGCAATTGTTGATGGAGATTTCCATACAGCTTTATCTATTATACAAAACTTAAATAAAAAAGAAAGAAAAAACAGGAAGAATATGATGAAGAAGAAAATACAGAAATAGAAGATAATAAAGAAAAAAATGAACAACAAGAGGAAGGCATAGATGAGAAAAAGAAGCCAACAATGAAACTGAAAAAAGATGAAGATGATGAGGATTTATCTGTATTTTTTACCATTAGAGATGAAGATTTGTTTGGAAATTTATTTCAGATGAAAATTATCAAGATGATGAATATTCTGAAAAAAGAAGATGAATATACAGAAAATGGTGATAGTACAAAGACAAAACGAAGAAGAAAATAGAAAAATGAAGAAAATTTAGAAAATTACATGTATGACAAAAAGAACAAGATGAAGATAACCAAGACGAAGATGAGGAAGAATTTGTTTTTGAAACAGAAAAAGATAAAGAAAAATATCCTGTAGATTTGCGTAACGTGGAACTAGAAAAAAAAGTCTATATAGGTTTATTATTAACAGAACCTAAATATATTGTTAGATATTATATTTTGTTTGATCAATGTTATTTTGAAAGTGAGAGTTTATTAAATATATATAAAAGTATATTATTTACAGAGGGTGGAAACTATACTCCAGAAATAGCAAAACAAAAATTTAACTTTTCAAGAGAAGTAGAAGGAATTTATCAGCAAAAATATTATTTAAAACAATATGTAGCAGGCAAAAATTATAATATGGAAAAAATTTATACAGATTTAAGAAAAATATGTTTACTAAGAAAAAATATGTGGAGATGCCAATTGAGAGTATTCAGAAAAAGATTGTTGAAATAGCACATTATAAACTTTATGATAAAATGACAATAGAAGAAGTAGAAAATGCAACAAATCAAGTAACAGTAACAGATAAATTTAAACAAGCTGTATTAAATACAAATTTAACAAGCTTTTTGGAAAGAGGAGACAATAATTTGGCTAATGGTTTGAGTTTACCTTTTTCCTATTTTAACGCAAGTATTTAAAGGAATCAGAAAAGGTGAAACAATGGCAATTGCAATGCCTTCAAATGCTGGTAAAAGTAGACTTACTGTGAATATAGCTGCATACACTTCTTTAGTACATCAAAAAAGGTATTAATAATTTCAAATGAAATGTCAGAAGAAAAATGAAAGTTGACTCTTATTACAACAATATTGAATCATCCTGCTATTCAAAAATTGCATGGACAAAAATTACATATATCTGAGACAGAATTATTAGAGTTTAAATTTAGACCAGATGATTCTAAGATAGTAAAAATAGATAAGGATGGATATGTGTTAAGAGAAAAAATGAGTGTAGAGAGGATTTTTATAAAAGATTGGAAGAAGTTTCTTCAGATTTTAAAAAAGACTATTGCTGTAACTAATTGGATAAATACTCAAGTATTAAATTCTATTTATTTTATAAATATTACAGATCATACAAATGACGAGTTACAAAAAGTTATTATGAACTATTATTATAAAGAAAAAATAGAATATGTATTTTATGATACATTAAAAACAGATACTGCTAATATAGGAAATGGTGAGGAAATAAAAAGAACTGCAACAATTTTAGCGAATTTAGCTCAAAATTTTGGAATATTTATTTGTTCAACATTACAGTTAACGGAAAATAAAACAAATCCGATAAACTTGGACATTAATGATTTGGCAGTAAGTAGGACTGTAAAAGAAGTTTTAGATACATTGTGTTTGATGAAACAAATACCAAGAGACATGTATGATGAATTTCATTATTCTAATCAAGAAGTTGATACTACATTTTTGATTTGCAAAAATCTAAAGATCCTGATGAAAGATATTATGCTTGCATTGTTGATAAAAATAGGGCAGGGGCAAAGCCCAAATTATTATTTAGTCTAAATTTAGCATATAACCGATGGGATGAAATAGGATATTTAAGTTTAAAATAATAGTTTAGATGTTATAGTGTAAGAGTTATTAAGCAAGTAAAAAGTTGATATTTTTGTAAATGATAAAATTGACTTTTTATCTGCTTTATGTTAATATGTATTTAGATTAAATTGTAGCAAATCTTTATTTTATATTAAAAATGGAGGAAAAACAAATGGCAAAAGAATTATTTTTTAGTGTAATAATTCGGACAGAAAATATGTATGGTACAGGAGGCGTAATGTTTTCTGCCAACAAATTCAAAGGCTTTATTGCCAATGATTATTTGGAAGGTTCATATAATGAAGAAAATGGTCTCTTAAGATTTGATCTTTATGAGGGTATTGGAGCAACAAATGAATTGTTTGAAAATCCTCAATATGTTTTCAAGTCTGCTATGGTAGAGATAGATGAGTTAGAACTTCCATCTGCGTATTTTTTGCAAAGTACTTCTAATGAATCTATAACTATTAATATTGTTGAAAGAATTTCGGATATGAAAAAAGATACAATATATAAAAGAGCAAACAGATAGAGCATATAAGTATATGATGCCGAAAATCTAATCACAGCCAAAAAACTTCTAGTTTATTATACTAGAAGTTTTTGGTTGGTTAAATATTGGCTGCACAATAAATATGTTTTTTCATATTATAAATCGAAAGGAATGTGATAAAATATGGATTATGAATTAATGATGAATGGAAATGTAAAAATAGGACAAAAAGCACCAGATTTTTGAAGCTGTTACAACGTGTGGAAATATTTCTTTAAATGATTACAAAGGGAAATGGTTGATACTATTTTCACATCCTGGAGATTTTACCCCTGTATGCACAACAGAGATGATAGCATTTACGAGAGCACATACATATTTTCAAAATATAAATACTGAACTATTAGGACTAAGTGTAGATTCAAATTCATCTCATTTAGCTTGGATATATGATATATACTGTAGAACTGGAATACAAATTTCTTTTCCTATAATAGCTGACCGTAATGGTGAAATAGCAAGAAAATATGGAATGATAGCAAGTGATATAAGTAATACAGAAACAGTTAGAAATGTATTTATAATTGATGATAAAGGAATAATAAGGACAATACTAATATATCCAATGAATGTAGGAAGATTTATACCAGAGATATTAAGAATTGTTAAAAGCATTACAAGTAGCAGATTGTTCGCAAAGCTCTACAGGTGCAAATTGGATACCAAATCAGCCAGTAATTTTACCACTGCCAAAAACTTTTTATGAATTGCAAAATAGACAACAAGAAATAATTAAAAATAGAAATGGAATAAATTGGTATCTGAGCTTCAAAGAAATACCTACAAATTGTATAGATAATGGAAATACAGAATGTATTGAATAATTTTTTTTTAGATTTGCACATCATAATATTATCACTGAAAAGTGTAACTTAAAGGTGAGAAAGGAATGGTATGCAATATGGAAGGAAATCAAAAATACACTGTAATGTTGAGACTTGTAAGTATAATGATTACAATCAAAATAAGTGTACTTTAACAGCTATTCAAGTAACTCCAACACAAAATTGTAAATCAAAAAAGCTGATGAATCAATGTGTTCAAGTTATGAAAATGAGAAGCAATAGTCTTCTCATTTTTGCTTATATTATTAATGTCTGTTATTATTCTTTAATTGATAAGCAATTTGTCTTTCAGCATCTTTTTTTTAGCTAAATCTTGACGTTTATCATATAATTTTTTTCCTTTGCCAATACCTAATTCAACTTTTTACTAAATCACCTTTAAAAATACAAACTGATAGGAATTAAGCTATATCCTTTTTTGTTTTGTTAAACCAATTAATTTAGAAATCTCACGTTTATTAAGTAGTAATTTTCTATCACGTAAAGGATCTTTATTAAAAATGTTTCCGTGGTCATAAGGGCTGATGTGCATTCCAATTATAAAAACTTCGCCTTTTTTTTTTAATATAGCATACGTATCTTTTAAATTTACTTTTCCTTGTCTTATTGATTTTATTTCTGTTCCGTGTTAAAACGATTCCCGCTTCTAATTTTTCTTCTATATTATAATTATGATATGCTGTAGGATTTTTAGAAATTTGTTTTATGTTGGTATTCATTAAATTCAATTCCTTTCATTTATGTTTAAAGGTAGTATACCAAAAAAGTAAAAATAAATCAAGAACAAGTGGATATTAATAACATTTGTACTATTTAGAATATTTTAAAGTCCGCGTATTTGTTTTGTATAATAAAAATGAAGTACTATATAACTTATAAAAAAGTATAAAAGTACTCCGATAGTTTGTTCGTATATAGGATTTTTATAATCTTACATACAATAAATACTATTCATCATCATGGTTAGTACGCATTTGAGAACCATAGTACCAAACTAATGCAACAATTGCACTACCTGCTATTCCTAATATAAGCCAAGTCCATGCTGTAGCATTCATTCCCATAAATCTAGAATCAGTTGTAGATGTTCTTGTTACTATATAAGTGTTACTGTTTGTTCTGTCATTTCCATTCATTTCTGAATTATTGTTGTTATTGTTATTATTGGTGTTTTCAGTCATTCCAGTAGCATTATCCATAGAATTTTCCGCTGCTCCTGTTGCACCTTTTGTAGTATTAGCAATATCTCTAGCACCATCTTCTATTGCATTTTCAGCACCACCTACAACATTTCTTACACCATTTGCTGCATCTTCAAGCATATGATCATTATTTGCAAAACATATTGAAAAAGAGAAAATTCCAATTGTTAATATAGCTAAAGCAACAAATATTTTCTTGTACATATATATTCCTCCTTATTATAGAATTACATTATTAGTATTGAAAAATGATAAAAATATGTATGCAAAAAAAATATAAAATGGAAAAAGATTCAAATTTAATTGAATCTTTTAGAAAAATTATTGGTTTATTTTTATTATAATTGCAATTGCTAAGAATATTAGTAAAACACCAACTACAATTAATAAAATATTTAAAATTTGTGAAATTCTAGTTCTGAATCTGGTGAGTAATTTGAAACTGTTGTTGAACTTGTATCAGAGACACCAGTATAATTTGCAAAAGAAGTTGTATTGTCTGTTTCATCATCGCTTGTACTAGTGTTTGTTGCTGAATTTGATGTGTTTGATGAAGTGTTATTTAAAGTAGAAGTGTTGCTTGAAGTATTTGTGGTACGAGAAGTTGAATTGCTACTTTCAGTATAATTAACAGAATCATCTGTATCTTCGGCATCAACAGCTTTTACTGAGTAAAAAAATACAGATGTAATTATTAAAATACAACTTATAAAATTAATTTTAATTGATTTGATTTCACTTTACATTACCTCCTAAATTGTATAAAAAGTTTTATCATTTGATTGACAGTAATATAATATCACATCTACTAAAATTTTGTCTAGTAATTTTTTAAAATTAAAAAAATTACTTGTTTATAAAAATCAATATGATAAAATGTCGTTAGAAAAATTATGGAAAGGGATGAAATAAAGATGGCAAATATTTTTGATTATATGCAATGGAGAGATATACCACTAACAAAAACAGAATTTAATGAAATTGATAATTTAATTTTAGCACGTTTTTCATATTTTCCTCTTGATGAAAAAAAAATAATATCAAATGCAGAAAAGATAACTATAAAGGAAAGTTATAAAAGATATGAAACTAATCGGAACAACTGCAAGAGTTTTACAAAAAGAAGATGTTGATTTATATCCTGTTTTAGCTAATAGTGTTAGATTTGGAAATTTATATATATCAGATTTTATAAATAAAATAGATGTGGAACAAGAAAAACAATTTTCTGCAATTACTGTTCATTTGCCAAATGATTATATATATGTTGCTTTTAGAGGAACAGATAATACTATAGTAGGGTGGAGAGAAGACCTAAACATGTGTTTTAGTGATACAGTTCCTTCACAAATAGATGCAGTGAATTACTTAAATAGTATTGCAAAAAAAAATATGATAATGAAAATTTAAAAATATTTGTAGGTGGTCATTCAAAAGGTGGAAATTTAGCTATTTATGCAGCAGCTTTTTGTGATTTAAAATTTCAAGAAAAAATAGTTACAGTGTATAATAATGATGGACCTGGATTTAGTGAGAATATTGTTGATACAGAAGAATATAGAAGGATTTTACCTAAAATTCAAACATTTATGCCACAAACTTCTATTATAGGTAGATTATTAAATCATAAGGAAAAAATTATAATTTTTGAAAGTACTCAAACAGGAATTATGCAACATGACTTATATAGTTGGCAAGTATTAGGTGATAAATTTGTTAGAGATGAGTTTACAAATTCTAGTGAATTTATAGATCAAACAATCAGTAATTGGATTAAAGAGGTTACTCTAAACAAAGAGAACAATTTGTAAGTGTTCTTTTTGAAGTATTAAATTCAACACAAGCAGAAACTCTTTCTGAAATTAGTGGAAAGTGGTTTGCAAATGCAAAAACAATGATTAAATCTTATAAAGAACTTGATGAAAATAGTAAAAGGCTTTAAATAAAGCTGTAAGCATTTTTGTGAAAGTGGGGAAAGATAACTTTAAGGAAAATGCAAAAATGATATATTAAAACAGACTAATTGAGAAAAATAACAAAGTTGTAAAAGCTGCTAATGTTATATAATAAGTTTTTTATAAAACATATAAATGGAAATTTTTGTAAATTATTTTATACTTTTTACAAATTTTTCCATTTTTGTTTTTGATTTATTGTATAATTTATATTGTTATTATTTTTGTTTACTGCAAGATAAAGGAGGTAATAATATTGCTATTTTCTGGATATCTTTCAAAACATTTATATGGCAGAATTGTTAGTTCACAGAGTGAATCAATAAAGACGCCACTTGATGATGAAGAGTTGAAAGCATTAAAAAAAATTTAAGGTTTCTTATAAAATTGTTTTTAATAATGATGGGAACCTATATATATCTTAGATACTCAAGAATTGAAGTCAATTTTTTTGTAACTGAAGACAATTGTCACATTAATGCAGTAAACAAATTTACGAATTGTAAATTAAAATGGTTAAAAAGAACAATATCAGTACTAAAAAATGTTTATGTTTTTAGTTTTCTGATTTGTTCTTTTCCCATTTTTGTAGAAACAAAGATGCAAATATTTGAATAACTAGAAAGGTTTATTATTGATATAATAATTTTCTAATTCTTTTATTTTATCACGTAATTCTGCTGCTTTTTCAAACTCCATTTGGCTGGCAAATTGAAGCATTTCATCAGTAATTTTAGAAATAGTTTCTTTTTATATCTTCTTTTTTTCTCTAGTTTGTATTCTACTCCAATATCTTCTTGCTTTGTTATACTGATTGTTTCTCTAACAGATTTTTTAATGGTTTTAGGGGTAATTCCATGTTCTTTATTATATTCCTCTTGGATTTTTCTTCTACGGTTTGTTTCTGTTATAGCTTTTTCCATGCTTTCGGTTAATTCATCAGCATACATTATAACAGTGCCGTCTGTATTTCTAGCAGCTCTACCTATTGTTTGTATAAGTGAACGTTCTGAACGTAAAAACCTTCTTTATCTGCGTCAAGAATTGCTACTAGTGATACTTCAGGAATATCAAGACCTTCTCTTAAAAGATTTATTCCTACTAGTACATCAAACTCTCCTAAACGTAAGTTTCTTATAATTTCCATTCTTTCAAGTGCTTTAATATCTGAATGCATATAATTAACTTTGATGTCCAATACTTTGTAAATATGAAGTTAAATCTTCTGCCATTTTTTTAGTTAGGGTAGTAACCAAAACTCTTTCATGTTTTTCAACTCTTTCATGTATTTGTTCTATTAAATTATCAATTTGATTTTCAACAGGTCGTACTTCTATTTTAGGATCTAGTAATCCAGTAGGCCTTATAATTTGCTCTACAACATTTTCTTTGCTGTGTTCGCTTTCGTAATCGGCAGGTGTAGCACTAACAAATACTACTTGATTTATTTTTTTTCAAATTCGTCAAATTTTAATGGTCTATTGTCATAAGCGGAAGGTAAGCGAAAGCCATAGTTTACTAAGGAGTCTTTTCTTGATTTGTCTCCATTGTACATTGCTTTTACTTGTGGGATTGTTGCATGTGATTCATCTATAAGTAAAAGAAAGTCTTTTGAAAGTAATCAAATAAAGTGAATGGGGGAGAACCCGGCTTTCTGCCACTAATATGTCTTGAATAGTTTTCAATTCCTTGGCAAAATCCGGTTTCTTTCATCATTTCTACATCGAAATTCGTTCTTTCCTCTATTCGTTGGGCTTCTATAAGTTTGTTATTATCTTTAAAATATTTTATTCTTTCTTCTAATTCTGTTTCTATTGTTCCAATAGCTTTTTCTAATTTGTCTTTTTTTGTTACGTATTGAGAAGCTGGTGGAATAAGAATGTGTTTTTCTTTCTCCAATAGCTTTTCCTGTTAAAGGATTTATTTCAGAGATTTTTTCGATTTCATCTCCCCAGAACTCAACTCTTACAGCACTTTCACTTTGTGAAGATGGATATATTTCTGCAATATCTCCTTTGGCTCTAAAAGTACCTCTTTTGAAGTCAATTTCGTTTCTGGAATATTGCATTTCAACTAATTTTTTTAAAATATCATCTCTACTTTTTTTGCATACCAGGTCTTAAAGATAACATCATCTCTTGATAATCTTCTGGATCTCCTAAACCATATATGCATGAAACAGATGCTACTATTATTACATCTCTTGTTTCAAAAAGGGATAGTGTGGCAGAATGTCTTAGTTTGTCTATTTCATCATTTATTGATGCATCTTTTTCTATATAAGTATCAGAACTTGGTATATAACTTTCTGGTTGATAATAATCATAATAACTTACAAAGTATTCAACATTATTTTCTGGAAAGAATTCTTTAAATTCTGAATATAGTTGTCCTGCTAGTGTTTTGTTGTGCGCTAAGACTAAAGTTGGTCTTTGTACTTTGTTTATTATGTTTGCCATTGTAAAAGTTTTTCCTGAACCTGTAACACCAAGTAAAGTTTGAAATTTTTGCCTTGTTTAATACCGTTTGATAAATATTCTATTGCGTGTGGTTGGTCTCCTGTTGGAGTATATTCTGAATGTAGTTTAAACATAAAAAAGATCCTCCTAATAATTATAATTAGAGTCAAATGTACTTTGACTTATAATGAATTGATTATATTATAAAAAATGTTATGTTTATATTATATACCAAATACAAGCTAGTTTTCAATAAAATTTGCAATAATATTGATTTTTGTTCCATTTTATGTTAATATAATTATGTCGCACATTGAAAATTAAATAGATTATAAAGGAGGAAATTTTATGCTCAAAGTATGCGAACCAGAAGTTAATTCATCAGAAGAGAAAGGACAAATATAGGTGCTATAATGTAAAACTTAATAATCGGACGTTTAAAGATGTTCCTGCAAAATATAAAAATAAATGTTCTGATTGCGAAGAAAAAAATAGCTGCGTATACAATACTTATGATTCTTATGGTTTTCTATTTCTATGTATGATTGCAAAAATAATAGAATTTTTTATCCATGAACTAATTTCAGTAATTTGGTATGTATTATCTGCATTGTATACATTAAAAGTTGCTATTAGTTTTTCTTTTTGGTCATACTATAAATTTGAAAAGGATCTTACTTTTTGTTGCAATAGAATCATTATTATTTTTTCTGGGTACTTTTTAGAAAAAATTAATTATTTATATGTATTATAAAAATTTTTGTAATGTTCTTAGTAATAGTGATGAGCAATATAACTATTATAAAGAGGTTTCTTCATTAATCAAATCAAATTCTTTAAAATATGAAAGTACGTCAAATAATGTGGAATTGTATTCTAGTTATATGAGTGCATTAGATAAAATAAAAAAAATAGAAGTACTTTCAGAGAATAAAGCATTTTCAAATGCGTCTGTCATAAGGAATGTTAATAAAATTGTAGAAGATTTGAAACACGTTTTTTATATGTGTGTTGCAATTGAAAAAAGCAATATGATGATAAAATCTTTTCAGAAGATTTACAAAATCTGTATGAGACAATCTATTATTACAAGAGTGCATTTGACTCAGGCTGTAATAATTCTTATTATGAATCTAAGGTACACAGGGCTTTAATGTGTTATGATAGGAAACTTGAGATATTAGAAAAGTCAATAATGAAGGATTTTTGAAGAAATAGCAGATAAATTAGAGTTTGATTATTAAAGGAGACGTTATATTATGAGTTGGAAAAAAAATTTTTTGTGGTTATTGTAATAACAATTGTTGTTTTACAGATAGTTACATTTTCTATTAGTAAAGTTGTAGATTTTATTAGTATTCCAGAAAAAGAGGTGACTGTAAATGCGCCAGCAGATATGGAGGATGCGTTTTCTGCAGCTTTAAAGAAAACGGATTTAAAAAATGATTACAAAGTAGTTATTACTTCTGATGAAAAAGGCAGATATTTCTGTCGGATATAATAAAGAAAAAGATGGTACATATACTAAATTTGCTTATTCACCATTTGTTATGGCTTATAATGATGATAAAGACATATTTAAAAGTTTGAAAGCTTCGAAAATAGTCAAAAAATCTAAATATAGTGATGATGAATATAATTTTAACATGTTAAAATTAATAAATACTATTGTTGAGGGCAAGCACCTGAAAGACTTAGGTTTTCAACAGAAGCTACCATATTTGTACCGGCAGAAAATTCAGATTATTGGACTAGTTTTTATGATTTTATGCTTATTACGTTAAATGATGGAAGCTATCCACAAGATAATACAGAAATTAAAAAAATGAAATCAAAAATAGAGCAGTTTTTAGATAGTAAAACTGTAGAACAAGTCAGTGATTTTGATTCTCAATTAATAAGCACAAATTATTTTTCTGAAGGTGCTATATATTTTTACCAGAGCAAGAAGCGTGTAGACTCTCTTATAAGGCAAATACATCCTCTAAAGACCAAGCAAGGTTTTTTATTTAACTTCTACTGTAAATTTGAATTTTTATGTAAGAGCTAATACCGAAAATGGTAAACAAGTACTTTCAAAAATGAATTGAGTAAATTTTTGAAAGATTATACGAAAAATTTTATAGAAGTGAAGTTGATAAAGAAATTTTTAATCATGATTGTGTTCTTGATGAACGAGATTCTTATAATAGTGTTCTAGCTCCTTACTAAAAAACACACAAGTAATTGCTTATGTGAATTTAATAATCTATTTATCCCACAGGTACAATGTGCTTGTGGGAATTTTTTTTGCTTTTAGATATAATTATGTATATCTAGTACTTTTTGATTTGCTTAGAAAATATATTTTACCAAACTATTGTTTTTGTTTGTGATTTATAGTATAATTAAATCTGATAATAGTGAAGTAAGAATATGAAGTGTAATTTTTTCATGTTTTATGTGCTTTTTGTTAAAGAGAGAAAGGAATGTATTTTAGAATGAATGATAAAATAGTAATAAAAGGTGCTAAAGAACATAATTTAAAAATATAAATATAGAAATACCTCGAGATAAATTAGTAGTAATAACAGGATTATCAGGTTCTGGAAAATCATCACTGGCATTTGATACTTTATATGCTGAAGGACAAAGGAGATATGTAGAAAGTTTATCTTCTTATGCAAGACAATTTTGGAATAATGGAAAAGCCTGCGGTGGAATCTATAGAAGGATTATCTCCAGCAATATCAATAGATCAAAAGACAACTTCAAAAAATCCACGTTCTACAGTAGGGACTGTTACAGAAATTTATGATTATATAAGACTTTTGTATGCTAGAATTGGAACACCATATTGCCCACATTGTGGTATAAAAATAGAAAAACAGTCTATAGATCAAATTGTTGATAATATAATGGCATTAGAAGCGGGTACAAAGGATACAAGTTTTGGCACCTGTAATACGAAGCAAAAAAGGTGAATTTATTAAGCAATTAGAAGATTATCAAAAAGAAGGTTTTGTGAGAGCTAGAATAGATGGAAAAATATATGAGTTGTCAGATGATATAGAGTTAGATAGGAAGAAAAAACATGAAATAGAATTAGTAGTAGATAGATTGGTAATAAAAGAAGATATTAGAAGTAGACTAACTGAATCTGTAGAAACTGCTTTAAAAGCATGCTGATAATTTGGTATTAATAGATGTAGTTGGTCAAAAAACAATACTATATAGTACAAATTATGCGTGTCCACATTGCGGATTTAGTTTTCCTGAATTATCTCCAAGAATGTTTTCTTTTAATAATCCATTTGGTGCATGTCCAGAATGTTCTGGTATAGGATATTTAATGAAAAATGGATCCTGATTTAATAATTCCTGATAAAAAAATAAGACTTTATATGATGGAGTAAAAGCATTCGGCTCTAGTGTTATGAAAAAAGGGCAGATACAATGGCTAAAATGTATTTTGAAAGTATAGGAAGACATTATGGTGTAGACATTAGTGTACCAATTAAAAAGTTACCAAAAGATTTTTAGAAAAATTTTATATGGTACAGGTAGTGAAGTAATAGATTTTCAATTTGAGTCATCAGCTGGGAGGAACAAAATTTTCAACACCATTTGAAGGAGTTTTACCAACTTTAGATAGACGTCATAATGAAACAAAATCTCAAGGGATGAGAGACTTTTATGAAATGTATATGACAAATTCCGAATGTCATGCTTGCCAAATGGAGCAAGATTAAAACCAGAAATCTTTCAATAAAAGTTGGTGATAAAAACATAAATGAATTAACTCAAATGTCAATAAATATAATTAAAGATTTTTAAATAATTTAGAGTTAACAAAAACTCAACAATGATTGCTGAATGATTTTAAAAGAAATTGATAAAAGATTACAATTTTTAGTTGATGTTGGTCTAGAATATTTAACATTATCAAGAAGTGCCGGAACACTTTCAGGAGGGGAAGCTCAGAGAATCCGTTTAGCAACTCAAATTGGTTCTGGATTAACAGGAGTATTATATATTAGACGAACCAAGTATTGGATTACATCAAAGAGATAATGACAAATTACTTGCAACTTTAAAAAAAGCTAAGAGACTTAGGAAATACATTAATAGTAGTAGAGCACGATGAAGATACAATGTATGCAGCTGACCAAATTATTGATATTGGACCAGGAGCAGGAACACATGGTGGAAATGTTATGGCACAAGGTACAGCTGAAGAAAGTTAAAAAAGTTGAAGGTTCAATAACAGGTCAATACTTAAGTGGTAGAAAGAAAATAGAAGTTCCTAAAAAAGAAGAAAAAGTAAAATCTAAAGTTAATAGAAGTGCAAAGGAGCTACTGAAAACAATTTAAAAATATAAGTGTAAAATTTCCATTAGGTAAATTTAATGTATAACAGGTGTTTCAGGTTCTGGAAAATCAACATTAGTAAATGAAGTCTTATATAAAACAATAGCAAAAAGCTAAATGTTGCAAATGAAAAGGAAAACAAAGGTGTAAAAGGACTTCAAAATATAGATAAAATAATAAATATAGACCAATCACCAATAGGAAGAACACCACGTTCAAACCCTGCAACATACACAGGCGTATTTGATATAATAAAGAGATATTTTGCTCGCAACAGAAGAAGCAAAAATGAGAGGATACAAAAGGAAGATTTAGTTTTAATGTGCAAGGCGGAAGATGTGAAAGCTGTAATGGAGATGGAGTTCATAAAATAGAAATGCACTTTTTACCAGACGTATACGTACCTTGTGAAGTATGTAAGGGTGAAAGATATAATAGAGAGACTCTACAAGTTAAATATAAAGATAAGACGATTGCTGATGTATTAAATATGACAGTTGATGAGGCATTAGATTTCTTTGAAAATATTCCTACAATAAAAAAAGAAAATTAGAGACATTAATGGATGTAGGTCTTTCATATATAAAATTAGGTCAACCATCTACTCAATTATCAGGTGGTGAAGCACAAAGAATTAAATTAGCAACTGAATTAAGCAAAAGACCTACTGGTAAAACATTATATATTTTAGACGAACCGACAACAGGGTTACATATGGCTGATGTAGACAAATTAATAGATGTTCTACAAAGATTAGCTGATACAGGTAACTCTATAGTAGTAATAGAGCATAACTTAGATGTAATTAAGTGTTGTGATTATATAATTGATTTAGGACCAGAAG
>VOFB01004929.1_pt1 | contig 39107 bp, 64 predicted proteins | sample 5384141 | NCBI WGS metagenome assembly VOFB01 (sample SAMN12384721, study PRJNA508395) | human gut metagenome | isolation source: healthy gut A | host: Homo sapiens
ATCTGAAAACAAAGTTCCGGTTCAAAATAGTAGATCGCGGGGCACAAGAATTGAGATTTCAAAACGATCCTTATTACAGAATGCTGGGAGAGGAATTTTCATATTCTAAGATTTACTATGATAATTTGCATGTAGATTCAATTTCAAAGGCGGAAGGATGCTATCAACAAATGGTGTAGTAAACGATACCGAAAAATAGACATTGTTCTGGTTTCAATATTTATGGAATAGTTTATAAGGCATCAGTCATTAAGTTGGCTGGTGTTTTTTTGTGAAAAGGGTGGTCTTTGCATCTGGCAAAGCGAAACATTACAGCAGGCGGTGTAGAAGAACACAAGAAGAGATTACTGTTTTGGGAGCTACTACAAAAGATATGAAATATGAGTTTGACGATGAGGTTATCATGAAGAAAATTGGATATATTTTCAGTTAGTATTGCAGTTTGTTAGAGACTGTATATGTTACAGTGTATACAACTAAGATGATAGAGCTTTATATTTTATCCAATGTTGATAGATATATTTTGGAAGATGCTATTTATCATTTGAGATTATCAAATGGGACTTATGAAAAGAAGTTTTGATGGAATCTCTGAGAAATTTTGATATTAATGATGTTGTGGTTTTTAGATTCATTTGAAAGAGAGATTAATGGAAGCGAAACTTTTTGGAAAATAAAATATAAAAATAGATAAAATGCGAAACCAGATTTTTTTGAGTTAAGTGTATTTATATATATAAGGGGAAAGAAAAGTATATGAAATTAAGCTGAGAATAGATAGTTAATACCTATTTAATAAATATAGTTGGTGTTAAAGCAATAATATTGTATAATAATAGACAAAGGCACGATAATAAAAAATGAAGGGAATTTACAGTGAATTATTTGAAATATTGCAGAATACACCGGAAGGCAGTCGGTTGATAGCGGATTCCATAGTAATTACGCATGCTAAATTAAAGAGATACGATAAAATACTCTGTTCTATCAGTGGAGGAAGCGATAGTGACATTTTAATTGATTTGTGTCAAAAATTTGATGAATCTAGTAAAATAACATATGCCTTTTTGATACAGGACTTGAATTTCGAGCAACAAAAAGAACATTTACAATATTTGGAACAAAAGTATGATATACATATTGAGCAAATAAAAGCAATAAAATCTATTCCTTTTTGTTGTAAAACATATGGACAACCATTTTTGTCAAAGCAAGTTAGCGAATGGATTGAAAGATTGCAAAGACATCATTTTCAATGGAAGACGAAACGTTTGATGAATTGTATAAAGAATATCCAAATGCAAAGCGGCATTAAGATGGTGGTGTAATGATTTTAAAAAAGTAATGAAGGAAAAGAGTAGTTTAATATTGCGTATAATCAATATTTGAAAGAATTTATGATTAAGAATCCACCGGATTTAAAATATCAAATAAATGTTGTCACTATGCAAAAAGATGTTGCTAATAAATTTAAGACAAATGGAAAATTTGATTTAAATATGTATGGTAACGAAAAGCAGAAGGAGGGCTCGAAGAACCGCTCTATAAAACATGTTTTTTCATCAAGTGAAGATAAATGTGATGAATATAGACCGATATTTTGGTATTTGAAAGAAACAAAAAAAAATATATGAAAATATTATAATGTTGAACATAGTAGATGCTATAGTGAATATGGATTAAAAGAACAGGATGTGCGGGATGTCCATACGGAAAAATTTTGAGGAAGAATTAATTGCAATGCGACAGTATGAACCAAAATTGTTTAAGGCAGTTAATGTTGTTTTTTATGATTCGTATGAATATACAAGGGCGTACCGAAAATTTGTAAATGAGCAAAAAAAAATATCCGGCAGATAGGGAAAAGTGTATGGAAGTACAGAAAAACAAAAAAGTTGATGCGAGTCCAACAAAGGTTTTTTATTTATATGTTGACGCGAGATATTGATGTAAAACCTGCTATAGTGGAATTGATTGACAATTCAATTGATGGTGCAAAAAAATTAGGAACGATAAAGAATATAAAGGATTATTTATCAAGATAAATATGTCTCCAGATAGGTTTGTTATTGAGGATAATTGTGGAGGAATAGATATTGAGACTGCACAAAAGTATGCTTTTAAATTTGGAAGATCATCTAAGCGTGAGAGTGATTCGTCAGGATATTTTACTGGAATCTTTGGAATTGGAATGAAACGTGCACTTTTTAAGTTAGGGAAAAGTTTGAAGTTATTTCAAAGACAACAACGGAATATTTTGACTTAAAGGTAGAGGTTGATGAATGGATTAATAAACCTGAATGGGAATTTGAATTTGATAAAGTAGAAACAGGAATGAATAATAATGTAACTGGGACTAAAATAGTAGTCGAGAAGCTTAACACAGACATTGTAAATAAATTTGAAAGTGAACTGTTTATTAATTCGTTAATTGACTATATTCAAAAATATAGAACGGTTGAAGCTGAAAATGGATTGGAAATAGAAGTGAATAATATTGTTATTGATTATGGAAAAGAAAAAACTTTTAAAATCAAAAGAGATACAGCCATATGAAAACAAATTGTTGATGAAAGTGGTAAGATAACTATTGTTGCTGGTATTGCAAATAAAGGAGAACCAAATAAAGCGGGTTGGTATATATATTGTAATGGAAGGTTAGTTTTGTATGCAGACAAGACAGAATTGACTGGTTGGGGTGTTGAAAACAGAGTTTTTCATTATAGTTTAGCTGAATTTAGAGGATATGTTTATTTTGAATCACAAAATTTGCTGGAACTTCCATGGAATACGACTAAAACTGGAATTGATACATCAAATCGCTTATATGTTATAGCTAGACAAAGTATGAGTGAGGCAATGAAACAAGTTATTAAAGTTATAGATGAAGTGAAACGTAAACATGATGTATCAAATTTGGATGAACTGGATTTTTGTGAAGAACGCAAACAAAACGGAATTAAATCATTCAACGATAGCTAATATATCCGGAAAATAAAGACTTTAATATTACAGAAGTAGAACCTAAAATTCCAATGACAACAATATCTTTTTCAAAAAACCGCGAGATGAAGTAGAAAAGATAAAAGAATATATGGGAGAACAAACAAAAAAGCGGTTGGAGAAAAGTTGTTTGAATATTATTGTGAAATGGAGGCGATTTAATGGCGGGGAGCAGTATTAGTGTCAATTATAATATAAGACCTTGTCAAGAGTATTGAGCGAAAAATGATGTGAAATGATTTCGAGACTAACTGTATTTGATTATATCAAGAATTATAGATATATTGGTATGGGTGCAAAATATTTTGTGGATTTTTTCTTTGTTGCACAAGGAATTTGGAATCAATAATATGTATAGTATGGAAATAAACTCTGCAAAAAAAACAAGAAAAGATTTGAATTTAATAAGCCTTTTTAATTGTATAAAAATGTTGTTTGAAATGCAAGTGATATTTTCAACAGCTGAATATACCATGGAAACAAGAAAAAATATTATTTGGTTAGATTATGATGGAGGAATAAATAGTAATCAAATTCAAGATGTAGAGTCCTGCATCAGCAAAGTAGAATCAGGAAGCGTGGTATTTGTAAGTTTTAATTCTGATTTAGGGACAAATTTAAAAAGGCATTCCAAAAGAAAAGTTGGACATGTATTGCTCTAGAATTGATAATGAGATACTGGTGAAGTTGCTTTCACCGAAAGACATGGCGCGAGAAAAATTTATCAAACAACAAATAAAATGTTTGATATGGTTGTGAAAAAATAAAATATTGAGAGAAAAGTACGATAAGAAGTGAAGATGAAAAGTTGATTTCCCAACAATTAGTGTATTTTAAATACAATGATTCTAATGCAACAATGCTTACGCTAGGTTGGATTGTTTATAAAAAAGGAGATATTGATAAATTTACAAATGTGGCTTTGAAGATTTTGGATTTTATAATAGCAGCAATACTCCTTATGATATTACAGTGCCTAACTTTACATATAAAGAATTAGCTATATTAAATCAGAATATGCCTAATGTAGTATATCCGATAGAAGGTGCAGACTTTTAGAGGAAGAAGAAGTTAATGCATACAGAAAGATTTATAAATATTATCCGCCTACATTTGAAACATCAATTGCTTTGTAAAGACGTTCAGTGATAAAATCATGATAACAAAATTCAAAAAACCACGCGGATACAGTGAAAAATCCGGATTTCCCACTACAAATCACGCGAAAAGTCACATCTGAATGTAATAATACACCGGTCTGATACCGTGAGGGTGGTAGAACAGTAGGATTAGGACGTTTTGCTTCTATTATCGAGTAATATTACTGATAGTTATAAAAAGTTAAGTATTTACAAGCCTTCCGATGAATTTCCTCGGGAGGCTTTTGTGATTTGAGATAATATTAGAATCATAATTTGTAATTAGTAGAATGGTTTATGATATGAATCTAAATAGAGAGAGTTTATAGAATAATAAATCGAAAGATGACCTTATATAAGTAGGGCTTATTTAGAGTTTAGATATTTGGGGCATAGTGATTGACTGTGCCTTATATTTTAAGATGGAAAAGGAATGTTATTAGTGATATAATCGGAACGTGAAAAGTATACAATTCGCGATTTGAGAGGATATTTTTATGAATCATACAGATGGTAAACTGCATGAAAATAATAAAAAATTATAAAATAGTTTTTTATTGGAATAACTGTAGTTTGCTTGTGATTGTTATGGGGGCAGTTGCTCTGTTTTGGAATGAATTGCGAATACTATTTTCATTAGAAAAGCTTGACGATTATGGTGCATATCAGATGACCTACTATGGTGATTATGGTTTTGATGAATTTTAGAAGTCGGACATCGAGCGATAAGGATATAGAAGAGTTTGTGACAAAAAAGACTGCTAAAAGGGATGCCTATAGATCTTGGTGTTACAGGGGATGCTTGTACTGCTTTCGTGACCAAAAATGAAAAAGGAGAAGTAATATATGGCCGTAACTTTGATTTCCTTTATGCGCCATCATTACAGTTATATACAGAGCCGAAGAATGGATATAAGTCAGTTTTACTGTAAATCTATCCTTTGCCGGGTATTCAGAGAATTTTCTGCCCGATGGTTCACTTTTTGATAAGTTTTTAACACTCGCAGCACCGTTTTTACCATTTGACGGTATGAATGAAAAAGGAGTGGCAATTGCATTATTAGCTGTACCTGAAGCCGAGCCATCTTATGATAGTAATAAGATAACTTTGAATACGACAACTGCAATCCGATTAGTACTGGATAATGCTTCAACGGTAGAAGAAGCGGTTGAACTACTTCGTAATTATAATATTTATTTTTCTGGCGATATCGAATGTCACTATTTGATTGCGGATGCTAGTGGACATTCCATTATTGTTGAGTCTTATGATGGTGAACTTCAAGTCGTAGAGGCGAAAACCGATTATCAAATTGCAACTAATTTTATAGCTTATAATGGTTTAAATATTGGTGAAGGTTTTACAGAGTTTGAGAGATATGATATGGTAGAAAAAAATTATCAGATAACAACGGTATATTAAATGAGAATGATGCCATATCGCTTCTTGCTAAAGGTTGGTGTGCAGGATGGTGAAGTTGATAAATTGCAGTGGTCTGTTCTTTACAATTTGACGACAGGAGATGTCCGTTTATTTATTCATAGAGATATGAACAGTATAACAGCGACAAAATTAAAAATGAGTAATTGATTTTTAGTGTTTTTAAAACCATACTGATTTGCTGATTAAAAGTGGTGCAGAAGAAGGAAGATATAACTTTTCCCCTAGAATTTAGCAAGATGAAGTAACACTTTTTCCAATGTCATGAAGAAGAATTGGAAGAGTAAAAGTTAAATCTAGTACCCCAGGAGGACAACATGGTAAAACAAGACTACCTCATGCGTCTCATCCACGAGATGGTACGCACAATCATTAAATTAATATTTAACATTGACGAAAAAGACAGTGGATATAGAACAGGAGCTGAAGGAAACATCAGACCTCTATATAAGACTGGTGAGACTGGCGGATGCCGGAAAGATAAACGAAGCGGAAAATCTGCTGTATGAACAGTTAGAAAACGGACAGGCAGAGGACTTAAAAGGCGGCACTTGGATTTTATGACCATTTGAACGACTATACGGAAGAATTTTTAGACAAAGCCGATTTTTTCAAGGGAGGAGATCGAGAGTGGATTGGTCAGTGTCCTGAGAATGTATGGATATGAAGGAATGACAGGCTTACTGATGTAGATGGAACGCTCAAATAGCTGACTTGAAAATTAATTCCGGTGAAGAGGATGCTGGGATGTGGAAATTCATTTTATGCAGCACGAAATGCCTGACTGACAAGTACGAATGTCTATGGATATTACACAGACATACAGGTAGAGCAGGGCATGACTTTCAACATGGGAGATTTGTTCCAGTATTCTCAGTATAAGAATAATAAAGAGATCAAGGGCGGATATCTCTCAGACCTCTCTAGTGGAGTATCCTATAAGAGCAGTAATAAAAATGTGATCACGGTCAGCTCTAAGGGTGACATTACCGTAAAGAAGACCGGTAAGGCAGTCATTACTACAAAGTACAAAGGAATTCCTGTTAGTACAACGATCACAGCAGTAAAGAAAAACGGTCTGAAATCAAATAAATACAGCAGTCTGCGTTCAAAAGCAAAAGAATGTTGCAAAGTATATGGTAATGGTATTACATCAAAGAACCGTTATAAATTAGCACAGGCAGTTATGACATGCCAGAATGCTCGTTGGGCTGTCACAAGGGAATATATCAGTCAGACAGGATTTGTTTCTTATTACTCCGTACAGACCGGAAGTGCTCATCGTTTAGTTGCACCGGAAATGATAAAGGCAGCAAAGATCAGTTCAAAACTCAGTGAGTATGCCTATAACAATAATCCGGTTGGAACAAAAGCAAGTAAGAACTTTAAGATTACAAGTGTGACTGCAAAAGAAAAACCGTGAAACACTTACGATCAAAACAAATAAAAAACTAAATGATACACAGGTATTTGCAATTAAGTATATCTATATCAATGACACCTATCTTCAGAATGATAAAAAGCAGTGTTTAATGTATATGTCAAAGATACAAAGACAGGACATTACTATCGTGGTACAGCATATGCAAAACAGGGCAGCAATCAGATTAGCGTAAGAATGGATTACCTCAAGCTGAAATCAAATACAAAATATCAGGTATATTACATGGTCAATGACAAAGGCTGGGCACAGGGGAAAGACATTTACAGCAAAATAAAATATAAGAAAAGGGGCTGTGTAAACAGCCTTTTTCTATATACAGGCGTGGAAAAGAAGATGAGTAAAAAGACAGGAACAAAAAGAAACAAACCAAAACAAAAAGAAAAACAACAGGGATTTAACGATTTACTGATACCAATGTTACTGATCCTTTGTATTATGCCGTTTATTGTAAGACTGGCACTCTATTCCTGCGGATATGCAAAATATCCGTGGTATTCGGATGAGGATGTGATTATGGATCTGTACAGTTATTACCGTTGTTATTTTTTTGAAGTAGTTGCAATTTTACGGCGGCGGTACTGGCATTTCGGATCGGACTGTTTCCGGAAAACAGAAAAAAATGAAAATATTTATCCCGTTGGCAGTGTATGCGGGAATGATACTGCTTTCGACCCTGTTATCCGTAAATATGGGAGCGTCATTTACCGGAAATTTTTATCAGTTCAGGGCGTACTGGTTCTGTTGGGATATCTGGTATTTTGTCTGTATGCCTATCAGGTAATGGAGCAGGAAAAAGACTATAAAACCATCTGGTATGGGATCGTAGCAGTATTCATAGTCATGGCGGTGCTTGGAATATTTCAGATAGCAAAAAAGATCTGTTGGATTTTGCATGGATGCAGCGGTTGGTGATGTCCAAAGAACAGTTTGCAGAGTATGGCGGCACGTTAGAGACTATTTTTAGCGGAAACAATGTGTTCTTAAGTCTGTATAATCCGAACTATGCAGGTGTATTTCTGACCATGTTCGCACCGGTTTTTGCAGTGATGTGCAGCAGTGAAAAAGAGAAAAAGAAGAAGATTTTCTACGGGATATTGTGTGCAGGATGTCTGATCCTGATCTGGTTTACCTACTCCCTGCTCCACATTTTTGCATTGCTTGTGGCATTAGTCGTAGGATGTATCCTTTCTAAGGAGAAGATCGGGAAACTGATGAAATATATTTTGCCGGGAACCCTTATTTTAGCGGTAGTATTTGTAGGAATTGACAAAATCAATGATTTTCACTATCTGTCCAGATGGAAGGAAGATACACCAAAGACGAAGTTAGAGCGCATGATCACATCCAAAGACGGAGTGGAGCTTTGCTATGATGGAAAGGAATATCTCATCACCTTAGAGGATAAAAAGCGAAAATTTACGATAAAAAAGGCAGAGAAACCGACATCAAAAAGTGGAATATTCTGCGAAAATGGCAATAGCAGAGTATGACGAAGAAAAATACATAGACGTATATCTCTGCAACCAGACATTTACGTTTGGAAAAAACAGCAAGGGTTATGATTACCGGACAGAGAACGGAAAGAGACACAGCTTACCGACATTCCAAAAGTCGATGCGGGCGGCAAAGAATATTTAGGTTCGAGACGAATTTATATTTGGAGTAGAACCATGCCGATTTTAAAAAAATATATCGTTGCAGGAAGCGGACCGGATACATTTGCAGAAGTATTTCCACAGAACGACTATGTTGGAAAGGCAATTTATGCTAACAATCCGGCACGGGTGATTGAGAAACCGCATAATGACTACCTGATGCAGTGGGTACAGAATGGATTCTTAGCACTTGTGGCAATGATAGCATTTTATGTACTCCTGTTAAAAAAATGTGGAACGTTTTATTACAAACGTGAGCTGTCAGATATAAAGACACGACTGGGACTGGGGTGTTATCTGGGATGTATCTGTTATATGGCAGGCAGTCTGTTTAATGACAGTACACTGTATACAACACCGGTATTCTGGATTTTTGCCGGAATCGCATTAGCGTCAGCATATGAGGTAGAAAAATAAAACCAAGAACCAAAATAAGGGGATATCAGCATGAAGACTTCGGAAGAATTACGCAATCTGTTAAACAGGATCGACCATAAAGGTTATCCGGCATACAAAGATACAAAAGGGCAGTATCAGTTTGGAACCTATGTGCTGTCCATTGACCATGTGCAGGGAGATCCGTTTGCATCTCCTTCTAAGGTCAGTGTTCACATCGGCGGAAAACAGGCGGGTTGATGCCTGTTTGTATGACACAACCTTCAAACGGATTGCATTGCAGGATCATCTGTTACGAAAAATTGCGACAAATATCAGGGAATATTCCTTTAAGGCAAAGGGTTCCGGAAAAGAGTGGCCTAATCTCTGTTACCCGGCCGGGACAGGAAATCTTAAATCGCAGTGCATGTGTCATTCAGCCGAAAACGGAGATCTGGTGGTACGGATGGAGATCGGATTTCCGGCAAACGGAAGAACCATCAATGCGAGAGAATTAGAAAAAGATTTTATTCGATTTTCTGCCGGTATGCATCAAAAAAAAGACAATGTATCAAAGATCATACCGGAAAAGAAGAGTTAGAGCAGGTGGTAGATGCAGCCATAGATCAGAATTATATCCAGGAAGAACTGAAAAAAGAGGTCTGGTGGCATTTGTAGCCAATGGGCAGTTCTTCCGAGAAAATCCGGAGTTTCCATGCAGCCGATGAAGGATGCCGTTTCTTTTGTGTCGCCAAAATCCATGGAAGTGACGATGGAACTGCCACATCATGGAACTATCAAAGGAATGGGGATCAAAAAGGAATTACTTTGATCGTCGGGGGTGGATATCATGGAAAGTCCACACTGTTAAAGGCATTGGAGTCAGGGGTATATAACCATATTGCCGGGGATGGACGGGAGTATGTGATCACGGACGACAGCGCAGTCAAACTGCGGGCAGAAGATGGACGGAGTATTCAAAAAGCAGATATTTCCATGTTTATTCAGAATCTTCCGAATGGAAAAAAATACAACGGAATTTTATACGGAGGATGCCAGTGGAAGCACCTCGCAGGCGGCAAATACCGTAGAAGCAATGGAGGCGGGATCAACCCTGTTTTTGATCGATGAAGACACCAGTGCTACGAATTTTATGATCCGGGATGAACTGATGCAACGAGTGGTCAATCGGGAAGAAGAGCCGATCATCCCATTTATTGACCGTGTAAGCGAACTCTATGAAAGAGAGGGATTTCCACGATTTTAGTCGCCGGAAGTTCCGGCTCCTATTTTCACAAGGCAGATACGGTGATTCAGATGAAACAATATCTTCCGGTGGAAATTACGGATTTTGCAAAAAAGAGGCAGAGCAGTTTCCATTGGTATTAGAGCATATTGCAGAGGCAAAGCTGCCATCGTTTGAACGGATTGTGAAGCGGGACGTTGCTTTTCAAAAAGAGAATCGCATCAAAATGAAGGCATTGGGAAAAGAAGCAGTTTCCGTTAATCGTGAAGAGGTGGATCTGCGTCTGGTCGAACAACTTTACAGACCATGAACAGTTAGAAGCGTTAGTGCAGATCTTAAAATATATGAAGCTGCATATGTTTGACGGAAAACGCACGCTGCAGGAAGCAGTGGAGGAACTGTATACAGCTATGCAGAAAAAAGAATTTGCAGCATTTTGCACGGGAGGTATACCGGGAAATCTTGCACTTCCGAGAAAACAGGAAATCTATGCGGTGCTAAACCGCTGTAGAGGATTGTTAAAGATCGAATAAGAATCATATGAACATAGGTAAAGATTATATTAGGAATTCAGGTGAAGAAATTTTGAAACCAAAAGTAAAAAGCACAAAAGCTGGATATACACGGTATTTCCGAAAAGCAGAACGTTTTCCACAATTATGATGGCGTATCCGCTCAGTTTGTCCATTACGGCAGTGCTGATGTTTATTGCACTGCTATGGTACCGACCGTCGAAAAAATATGCGGCTGGTAAAGGCATAGTTAGAAAAATGTGTTATAATGCCCTTATGAATAAACAGGAAATTTCTACAATTATTTAAAAGAACAAAACATCTGGCACGAGGTGACAGAACACAAAGCAGTATTTAATATGGAGGAGCTCGCCGAGGTGGATATTCCGTACCGGAGGCTGATGCAAAGAATCTTTTGTACGCGATGACAAGAAAAAGAAATTACTATCTGATCACAGTGAAGGGAGATAAAAGGGTAGATTTAAAAGAGTTCAGAAAGAAAAATAACACGCGTCCTTTTGCGTTTTGCATCTGAAAATGACTTAATGGACATCCTGGGACTGATACCGGGGGCGGTAACACCGCTTGGAATCCTGAATGATGAAGAGAGAAAAGTGCAGGTGTTTTTTTAGACAGAGAGTTTTAGAAGGACGAAAGCGATCGGAGTCCATCCAAATGAGAATACGGCAACCGTCTGGTTAAAGACAGAGGATTTACTCGATATTATAAAAGAACATGGCAAACCCGGTACAGGTTTTAGAACTTTAGTTAAAAGAAGATTTGATTTTTGAGGTACAAAAGATGAGTCACGATGGCATTGAAAAAGCAAAAATTAGAGGATTTGCCGAGGATACTTCAGATCCCCATGCATCTGCCCGGAAATTTATGAAGCAGTCAGGCAATCCCAAGCAGTGGGGGGAGACAGTTTTCCGCCGGAAGATCGCTGGCAAAGGATATCGAAAAGAACAGCTTTACGTTGTAAAGATGATACCGGTATTCATGGAGTGTTTGCTTTTATCATCGGAAAAAGAGCCGACCTATGAAAAGATAGAACAAGGAGCATGGATTTCTGATACAGAGTATGGAACACTGCATCGTGTTGCAGGAGATGGAACGATTCATGGTATTTTTGATAAAGATCGTAGATTTTTGCGGACGGAAAATAGAACATCTGAGAGTAGATACGCATGAACAGAATCGGATTATGCAGCACCTCATCAGCAGAAATGGATTCCAAAAGTGTGGGATCATACATGTTTTAGATGGAACACCCCGAATTGCTTATGAGAGGCTAAAAGAATAATGTTACATATACAAAAACCACAGCAGGATATTACGGTGCAGTTAGAACAGGAAAAATCCTTCCACTGGTATTCCGTCTTACAATACCTGCTGTTATTGCGCAATTAATTACATTTTTTATATAACATCGTAGACAGAATGTACATTGCCAGAATTGATGGCTCCGGAATGGATGCATTGGCAGCGTTGGGAATCGTTTACCGATTACACTGATTATTCAGGCATTTGCAAATCTCGTTGGACTTGGCGGTTCTCCGCGAGCCGGTATCAAACTGGGTGAAGATAATTGTAAGGAAGCCAATCGCATTTTTAATACGGCATTTTTCATGTTGCTGGTGCTTGGAATCTTGATTGGCATGGTTACTTTTCTGTTTTCTAAACAGATCGTGCTGCTCTTTGGATGTCCACCCAGTGCTGTCGGATTTGCTACTGCCTATTTGAAAATTTATTCCTGTGGTACGCTTTTTGTCATGCTGGCACAGGGGTTGAATCCGTTTATACTGACACAGGGATATTCATTTATTGCAATGAGTGCTGTTTTTAATCGGTGCAGTCATCAATATTGTGTTGGACCCAATTTTTATTTTACTCTACGGATGGGAGTTCGCGGCCCGGTCTGGCAACAATTTTCTCGCAATTTTGTTCCTGCATCTGTATTATTTGCTTTTTTCTCTAAGAAAAGTCTGTTTCACTTTTTCTGTTAAGGATATGCAGATTTCTTTTGCAAGAATTGCCAATATTGTGTCACTTGGTTTTACTCCGTTTATTATGACACTGACAGAATGTGCCATCCAGATTGTTTTTAATATCAATCTTAATCGTGCTACGGGGAGGAAATAAAGGATTATACGGCTGCATTGACGGTTATGCTCAGTGCATTACAACTGATTTCTCTGCCGTTAAACGGTCTTGGGAATGGAATGCAACCGTTTGTCAGTTACAATTACGGAAAGGGAAATGCAGAGCGATTAAAGCAGGGCATCCAATATGTGACGGTAATTGCCTTTATTTTTGCGGTATCTATCTGGTCGGTTTCGCTTGCGGTTCCCCAGATGTATGCATATATATTTTCGTCCAGTGAATCAGTTACGGGTATTGTGAAACATTATACGCCGTTTTTTTTGATGAGTTCCATTATGTTTTTGTACAGATGACCCTGCAAAATATCAATGTTGCTCTCGGTCAGGCAAAATCTGCCCTGTTACTTGCGGTCATCCGGAAAGTTATTATTTTGATTCCACTCTGTTTTGTGCTGACGCATTTCCTGGGCTTTAAAGGTGTATACATGTCCGAGGGAATTGCCGATCTTGTGGCGGGAATCATTACTGCGATAGTAATATTTAAGACATTTCCAAAAATCTTTCGGGAGCGTGAGATAGAGGTAAAAGAGAAGATGCAAATAAGGTGAAATATATGAGTGGGATAGACCGAGATATGGTATGAAAAATCATTACATCACATCATTTGTACAAAGTCTGAAGCAGTTACAATTTTAGGATATTGCAAACCGGATTCCAGAAAATCTTTATCCCCTGTCAGCAAAATATCGGCATTGGCATAAATGGCAGCCCGAAAGAATGGGACGGTCATTCACGTCTCTGATTTTTTCTTCTAAAGGATATGGGATGATGGGTATGGGAATAATTTCGAGTGTTGAAGATGCCAGTGATAGAAAAGCATCCAGTGCAGATATTTTTTCAGGAAATTTACGATAGAAGATACCCGCATTTCATCAATAGTTTGTTCACATACTAACCCATGATTCGGATAGCTTACAGCTTTGGTAAAGGCTTGGTAAGGAGTTCCCTTATGATTTAATGCGGCAGAAATTAGAATATTATTATTAATTAGCACGTTCATTAAACCTCACTTTCTGCGCGTACTTCTTTTACTAAGTCCATGACTGCATCCTCGGATGTGAGTTCTGCTTTTGCTGCTTCTCCGGTCATTTGTGCCTGGAGCATCTGCATTGCATAGACTGCGGAATTGATTAGGCGGACATTTCCGTTTTCGACAACAAAAGTAACTCTGTCGCCATTTGAAACCCCAGAATTTCTCGGATATCTTTTGGAATAGTGATTTGTCCTTTTGACATGACCTTAGCGTTATCTATAAATGTATTAGTTGCCATAAAAACACCTCCATTTTTAAGTATGAAAAGTAGGGAAATTCGTACTCATATTATATGCTGTATCTTTATAATTATCAACTATTTTTACAGCATTATATGAAATTTTATATTTTTTTATAATAGTATTTGTAAAAATATGAAGCATGTTCGTAATTTTTATTTCAAAAACAAAAGCGGATAGATTCAACACAGGTCTATCCGCTTTAAAATTCATATATTTAAGTTGCTACTAGCTATTGTGACTGATCTTAGCCAAAGTATCTCTTCAACAGTCCGGCAAATGCCTTACCATGTCTAGCCTCATCCCTAGCCATTTCATGCACGGTATCGTGGATCGCATCGAGATTCAGTTCCTTTGCACGTTTTGCAAGGTCAAATTTTCCGGCAGTAGCACCGTTTTCAGCAGCAACTCTTAACTCTAAGTTCTTCTTTGTGCTGTCCGTTACAACTTCGCCAAGCAGCTCTGCAAATTTAGCGGCATGCTCAGCCTCTTCAAAAGCAGCTTTTTCATAATACATACCGATTTCAGAATAGCCCTCGCGGAAAGCAACTCTAGCCATCGCCAGATACATACCAACCTCGGAGCACTCTCCTTCAAAAATTCATTCTTAAATCAGAAATAATATCTTCGCGTACACCCTGTGCAACACCGAGAACGTGCTCTGCAGCCCAGCTCATTTCACCTTCCTGTTTCTGGAACTTTTCAGCCGGAGCTTTACAGATCGGACAGATATCCGGAGCGGAATCTCCTTCGTGAACATAACCACATACACTACATACATATTTTGCCATAATTTTTTCCTCAACTTTCTTTTTTATATTTTTAGTTTGCCTGCAATAGCAGGAAATATTCTTTATTAGTAATAGTAATTATTACTGATTTTAATATAACAAAAAGCAGGACGGATGTCAACTACTTTTTGAATTAAATTTTTTGCACATTCCGGGCATTTTCCAAAGAAGTGTGTAATGTTGCCTTCAACAATGCCATCAAAATTGTGGTTGGCGATCACATTGATATGGTCAATTGACTCCATTTTTAAATCGTAAACGGCACCGCATTCCGTGCAAAAAAGTGGTAATGGGGTCGATACATCCGTCAAAACGATCCGGTCCGACACCTGTGGAAATCTTGAGGATTTCTCCGTTTTCCGCTAAAAGAGCCAGATTGCGATATACTGTACCAAGACTGACATTTGGAAATTCCTCCTTAATGCCAAGGTATACCGTCTCCGCAGTCGGATGATTGGAATGTGTGGCGAGATAAAGCGATCGCTTCCCGCTGTTTACTGTGTTTTCTCATAAAAACCCTGCTTTCTATGTCAGAACAATATAATAATAGTAATGATAACTGATTACAAATACAATATATAATAAAAAAGGAATTCTGTCAATTCTTTTCAAAATCCTGCTGCATATATATAGGTAAAAAGCAGTTAGGGGAGAAGCAATGCAGAAACTAAACCGTTTTGTCACCTACATTTATTCCTATCGTGACAGTCAGAGATACCAATGTGGGATTTGCAAAGGTAGATTGCAGGGAGGGATCGTCCGCTTAGAAATACAGATACGAAAAAAATAAAGGAAACAAAAGAAGCGCGAATCTGCTCAGAAGAAGCGGGGACACCGACGCAGCCGGAGGCAATTCGATCGGAGTCATGAAGTTTGAAAAAGAGACAGGGATCTATAAAGGAAGATTTTCGGCGAGTGAACTGGGCGGAAGCACTTACACCTTTGAGCAGGTGACCGGACTCTATATCAAAGGCGAGCGGGAACTGTTTGCAAGCCAGTGGACGCAGGAAGAGATCCGCATAGAGTGAGTCAGAGTATTGGCGGTAGAAGAGAAACCGGAAGAAGGAATGTTGCAGGAGAATCCATCACAGGAAAGAAGAATACCAGAAAACAGACAGGGAGAACCGTCCCAAGGGACAGATTTTCAGAAAAGCATCAACAGCAACGAGAAGTGCCGGAAGAATATCAACAGAAGCAACAGACAACAGAAGCACAACCGGAGACATTACAGACAGAGTCATTGCAGAGACGACAAAGACAGGGAAGACAAAGGAGAGAACAGCGGAAAGCCCGACACTGCGGGCGACAGAAGCAGGACCGCAGTATGACTGGCGTTATGAATGGGAAAAACTGGATAAAAGTCCCGGAAATGAGCTGGTATTTGGCTTAGCTCTTTGACCAGAAATAAGGGCAAACCGTAAGTGGTCCCCATACGCCCTGAATCCAGGCACTTCCATGGGCAATGCCCCCTCGGTAAACTCCAGTTTTTCAAAAGATGTATCGAGGTATTATTGTCAGGCTTGACATAGGCCTCAATCCGGTGGAGCTTTAATTCCGTAAAAATAAAGGAGATCAGAAAATGCAAAGCCTCATATAGCCCATATCACGGTGGCAGCATCCATCTTATAACCAATGACACAGGATTGGAAAATACCGCGGGAAATACGCTGAATGCTCATCGTACCGATAATGTGGTCAGGATTTCCCTTTTCAAAAAGCCAGAAACGATCAAGCTTTTTTGCTGCAGCATCATCTGATATTCGCACTGCAAAGGCTTTCTGGTAGGGCAGGGTATAAAAATTCTTTCCGGTTTGCCGCCATCATATTTTTCGCTAAAAGTAGAGCGGTTATTTTGGTGAAATTCCAACGTTTTTCCGGCTTAAAATCGGAAAAAGGATCCGAATGTTAAGACGTTCGGTTTCATATTGAAAATTCATGCATCAACACCTCGAATCTCCACATGGGGAATATATTTCTGCAAAAGGGACTGGATATCCTCCAGTTCTTTTTTGTATAGGAAAGAAAAACAGGGTGGATCACCTGCTCGGATTCCCTGATAAGACTGCAAAAATAGGAATCAGCACCGGCGATCCACGCACCGATTTCTTCAAAATCTTTAAGAGTATGCAGCCCCTCACAATCGTGCCGAATTCATAAGGCACCGTTCCTTCCAATAAAAGGCAGCGGATTCTGCGATTTTTCCATAGAAAAAGAAGGAGCGTTGCAGATTTCCTGATAGCGGGAAGGAGCGTGTTTGATGTCCATAGCCACATAGTCGACGGGGAGTTGCTGTGGCAGAGAGACTTTAAACCTCAGGATGGGAACCGTTAGTGTCAAGTTTTACTAAATATCCTAAATCTTTGATTTTTTAATAAAATCAAAAGTTCCGGCTGCAAGGTCGGTTCGCCTAAATGATGCAGACACCGTCCAAAATGCCCTGCCGTTTTTTAAATGGGAAAGGACGGTATCCTCAGAGATCGTGACAGAAGGCAGCACTTTGTAAGTGACGTTGACGTCTGGGTCTTACGCAACAGGAATCCGTGAACCGTGTCAGGTCAGGAATGAAGCAGCACTAAGCGGAATCTCCTGTGTGCCGTGAGGGTGCAGAGAAAAGTATTTTTACTACATGCAGGAATGAGATGGGGGATGAAAAATCTGATGGAAAGAATAGGAAAAAATATATGCGCGCAGCCATACGGGAAGCAAAAAAGGCATATGCCTTAGACGAGGTTCCGATTGGCTGCGTGATTGTGTATCAGGACAAAATCATAGCAAGAGGTTACAATCGGCGTAATACCGACAAAAATACGGTTGCTCATGCAGAGATGTCAGCCATCAAAAAAAGCGAGTAAAAAGCTTGGTGACTGGCGCTTGGAGGGCTGTACGATGTATGTGACCTTAGAGCCTTGTCATGATGTGCGGGAGCCATTGTACAGGCGAGGATTGACGAAGTGGTTATAGGCAGACATGAACCCGAAAGCAGGATGTGTGCAGGATCGGTATTAAATCTTTTGGATATCCCGGCATTTAATCATCAGGTCCGCATCACAAAGGGCGTTTTAGAAGAGGAATGTTCGCAAATGCTCAGTGGTTTTTTTTAAGGAACTGCGGGAAAAAAAGAGGAAAAACAAAGAAGTTGTATAAAAATGTAATTTTATAACCAAAAACTGAATGAAAAAAATGGAAATTATGTAAAAAACAAGTTATAATATCGTATATGAAAAAAAAGAAGTCAGAACATATGAAGAATGTAGAACAGAAAATGGTAATGGAGGTACGGTCATGGGAGAAAAACATATCCGATTACTGTGGAGCAGCTTCAAGGGGGGAATTGAATTACTGCGTCCATGTATGGATGACTATTTGTATTTATATGATTTTAAAAATGATTATTATTATATTTCCTCCCATGCATTGGATAGATTCTGTCTGCCGGCAAATAGTTTTTTCATGATGTGAGTAAGACACATGAAAAATTTGCAGCATCCGGCGGATTTAAAGATGCTTCAAAAAGACCTTTCTGAGATGAAAGAGGGCATCAAGCATTTTCATAATCTTCAGTATCGGTGGTTAGGACTGGATGGACAGCCAATCTGGATCGACTGTCGCGGACGGACAGTGAATGATGAGAATGGAAACCCGATGTGCATGGTGGGATGTATCAATGAGATCGGTGCGAAACAGAAAGCCGATAATGTCAGCGGTCTGTTAGGAGAAATTGCTTTACAGGATTATTTGTATACAACAGGAAAAGTGTTCCCGGAGGATTTATTCTGCGTATCGGTATTGACGATTTTAAAGACATCAATGAAAATCTGGGTATCGAATACGGCGATATGATCATCCACGAGACGGCAAACTGTATTGCAAGATGTGTCAAGGCGGGACAGCAGATTTACCGTATTGTGGCAGATGAGTTCATCATCGTAGATTTTCTTGGAGGAAATACAGATGAGGCGAAGAAGCTGTATAAGAAGATCCGTTTAGAGATAGACAAGTATATTGAGAAAAAATCACTATGAGGCCGTTTATACCATTTCTGCAGGTCTGCTAGAGAGCAAAGATGTGGCAGATAGTTCATTTCAGAACTTAATGAAGCTGTCAGAGTTTGCACTAAGTGAGGCAAAGCGTGATGGCAAGAACCGATGTACAACATTCTGTACGGAAGACTACGAGAAGTTCCTTAGAACAAAAGAACGATCCAAGTGATATGAGACGTGCTGTATACAATGATTTCAGCGGATTTGAGACCTATTTTCAGCCGATCGTGGATGCAAGTAGCAGCCGGCTGATCGTAGCCGAGACATTATTACGTTTTCATTCAGAAAAAATTGGATTGGTTTCTCCGGTGGAATTTATTCCGCTGTTAGAGGAGACAGGTCTGATCATACCGGTTGGAAAATGGGTACTGCACCAGGCATTATCCGTATGCCGTGAAGTTCATAAATATATGCCTGATTTTAAGATCAGTGTGAATGTATCTTACATACAGGTCATGAAAAGTCCGATTTTAACAGAGATTCTTACAAGTCTAAAAGAATATGGCTTAAAACCGGAAGATGTCATTGTGGAGCTGACAGAGAGTGGTTTCTTAGAATCAAATTACCGTTGTATGGATTTATGGAACCGTTTAAGGAAGCATGGAGTGATGTTGGCACTGGATGATTTTGGAACAGGTTACTCGAACTTCCACTATCTGTATGATTTAAGTCCGAATATCATTAAGATCGACCGGACTTTTACGGTCAGGGCGTTGAACAATGAATACGAATACAATCTGCTTCGTCATATCATTGAGATGATCCGTGGTATCAACTTAAATCTCTGTATTGAGGGGTTGAGACAGAGGAGAGTTAGAAAGTATCAACCGCCTGAAACCGGATTATATACAGGGCTACTATTTTGGAAAGCCTTGCCCATATGAGCAGTTCTATGAGCAGTTTGTAAAACCGGAGGCAGAGAAAGAGAAATAGGGAAGTTCATGTGTTTATGTGAGAGTGAGCTGTTGTTCGATTTTGAAGTATGAATAACAAAGAATAAAAGATCAGAAGAATAAAAAGAGTCCTGCTCTATAACGTTCCGTTATGAGCAGGACTCCTTTAGCGGAGACGGCGGGATTCGAACCGCGTGCCCGAAAGGGCAAACGCATTTCGAGTGCGCCTCGTTATGACCACTTCGATACGTCTCCATGTGTTCTTGTTTGTTGTACGCGTATTCGCAACTTGCGTTGCTCGTCGCAGGATTTCTGGGGATAGGTGCAGTATCTGGTCCGCCGTGCGCGTATTCGCAACTTGCGTTGCTCATTCGCGGGCTTCGCCTATAGTGACAAACTTACAGAATACTGCTTACATGCAAGCATGACGCAGTATCCTGTAAGTCTGTCACTGCACGGCTCATTGCCAACGCGTACATTATACCACATTTTAGGGGGTTTGCAAGGAGAAGTTGTGGTAGAATATTGTTATGAGTGAAAAATATATTATAATAACTATGATTGTGTATAATAAATAAAAACTGAACCAGCAGAATGTGTGAAGGGATGTGTGTGCATGAAAAGGATAGGAATGTTAACAAGTGGCGGAGACTGCCAGGCATTAAATGCAGCTATGCGCGGGTGGTCAAAGGGCTGTGTGAAAGCTGTGAGCAGCTTGAGATTTATGGTTTTTTAGATGGATATAAAGGTTTGATCATGGAAATTACCGTCTTTTGACAGGAGCGGATTTTTCAGGGGAATTCTGACAAAAGGTGGAACGATCTTAGGTTCTTCGCCAGCCGTTCAAGCAGATGCGGGTGCCGGATGAAAACGGTCTGGATAAAGTAGAAGCAATGAAGCATACCTATCACAAGCTCCTTCTGGACTGCCTTGTCATTCTTGGCGGAAATGGTACACAGAAAACAGCAAACCTTTCTGAGAGAAGAAGGACTGAACATTATCCATCTTCCAAAGACTATTGATAATGACATCTATGGCACAGACATGACCTTTGGATTCCAGAGTGCGATCAATATTGCAACAGAGGCAATTGACTGCATTCATACGACAGCAGCTTCCCACAATCGTATTATTTTTATCGTAGAAGTCATGGGACATAAGGTAGGATGGCTGACCCTTTATGCAGGCGTGGCAAGTGGAGCGGATATCATACTCCTTCCGGAGATTCCATACGACATCGACAGTGTCTTAGGAGCGATCGAAAAAGAAGTAAAGCCGGAAAAGGATTTACGATCTTAGCAGTTGCAGAAGGTGCGATTTCCAAAGAAGATGCGAAGCTGAGTAAAAAAAAGAATATAAAGAAAAATTGAAAAACTACAAATTCCCCATCCGTATCCTATGAATTAGCAGATATGATAGAGAAAAAAAGCGGAGCAGAAGTGCGGGTAGTAGTACCGGGACACACACAAAGAGGCGGAAGTCCGTGTCCGTATGACCGCGTTCTTTGCAGCCGTCTGGGTGCGGCAGCAGCACAGGCGATCATGGACGAAGACTATGGCAACATGATCGCGATGGTAAACGGCAAGACAAAGCGGGTACCGTTAGGGAGACGTTGCCGGAAAATTAAAGAGCGTAGATCCGGAATGCCAGATGATCAAAGAAGCCAAGAGCATGGGCATCAGCTTTGGTGATTAATGAGTGCACGGATTTAGGTGTCAGAAATGTATTTTTATATATATAGTTGAAATGATTGCACAAAGGAATATGAAAAGTTTCTTTTTGTGCAATGGAAATGAAACTCAGGAAATCATGAAACCCACTGGTGCACATGATTTCTGTTTTAGGAGGTTCATTGGAATGTTCTGCACAAGGAAACTTGGAATATTGCTTTGTGCAAGCAGTCGATAGATTTCAAAATACAGTTCGGACCCGGGATTTTGAAAAGGGAAAGAATAGAAGTGAGGATTTCAAATGTCATATACGGCATTATACCGAAAGTTCCGACCTCAGGAATTTGAGGATGTAAAGGGCAGGAACATATTGTTACAACATTAAAAATCAGATCAAGGCAGACCGCATCGGACATGCGTATCTGTTCTGCGGGACAAGAGGAACCGGTAAGACGACGGTTGCAAAAATATTTGCGAAAGCAGTCAACTGCGAACATCCGGTAGACGGAAGTCCGTGTGGAACCTGTGAAGCCTGTGCAAGTGCCATCGCGGCAGGCAATTCCATGAATGTGATTGAGATTGATGCCGCATCCAACAATGGTGTGGATAATATCCGTGAGATTCGTGATGAAGTCACATACTGTCCGACGGAAGGAAAATATAAAGTATATATCATCGACGAGGTGCATATGCTGTCGATCGGTGCGTTCAATGCATTGTTAAAACATTGGAAGAACCGCCGGAATATGTTATATTTATTCTGGCAACGACAGAGGTACATAAGATACCGATCACGATATTGTCGCGCTGTCAGAGATATGACTTTCACAGGATTTCCATAGAGACCATTTCTGCAAGGCTGACAGAACTCTTAGAAAAAGAAAAACGTAACAGCCGAGGAGCGGGCAGTCCGCTATATTGCGAAAAGCGGCAGACGGTTCGATGCGGGATGCGTTGAGTCTGTTAGACCAGTGTATCGCATTTTATTTGGCGAAGAACTGACCTATGAACATGTCTAGAAGTGCTAGGAGCAGTGGATACCGAAGTATTCAGCAGCCTGCTAAGACGGATACTGGGCAGGACATCGTCGGGGTTCCGATCGAGCAGTTAAGAAGAGATCATCATTCAGGGGAAGAGAACTCGGACAGTTGTAACAGATTTCACATGGTATTTAAGAAACCTGTTGTTAGTACAAAGCTCGGACGATATGGAAGAAGTCTTAGATATGTCTCGGAAAATCTTGCTCTTTTAAAAGAAGAAGCAAAAATGGTAGAAGCAGAGACACTGTTTCGTTATATCCGTATATTTTCGGACTATCGAATCAGGTAAAATACTCCAGCCAGAAGCGGATATTGATAGAGAGATCGCCTTAATAAAACTGTGCAGACCGCAGATGGAGCAGCGGGATGAAGCATCCGTTTTAGAGAGGATCAGCAGGATTGAAAAGACACTCGAAGAAGGAATCCCGGTAACGGCAGTACCGGCACAAGGGTGGCAGTGCAGCGGCAGGACAGCCGGAAGCAAAGCCCATAAAAAGAACTGCCAAAGGCGATACCGGAAGATGTACAGCAGGCAGTAGCAGCGTGGAACTCCATTTTGCAGGAACTTCCGGGACTGATGAAGGGATATTTAAAGTCCGCAAGGCTGACCCTTGGCGGAGACAACGTACTGATGGTTGTATTAGAGGATGAGATGGCAGCATCTTATCTGAATATGGAAGAACATAAAAGAGTTAGAAGATGCCATCGCAAGACGGGTAGAGAGTCAGGTCGATGTCAGAATTCAGTTAAACGAGACAAATCGTCCGTTTGAAGAAACTTATGTGGATTTAAAAGATGTGATCCACATGGATATTACCATAGAAGATGAATAAAAACAGGAGGAAATGAAAATGGCTAAGAGAGGTGGATTCCCAGGAGGAATGCCGGGAAACATGAACAATATCATGAAACAGGCACAGAAGATGCAAAAACAGATGGAGGAAGCAACCAAGGAGCTTCAGGAAAAAGAGGTAACATCCAGTGCCGGCGCGGAGTCGTAGAAGTAACCGTTTCCGGAAACCGTGAGGTAACAAAAGTAAAAGATCGATCCGGAGGCAGTAGATCCGGACGACGTAGAAATGCTCGAGGATCTGATCATGGCAGCAACCAACGAGGCGCTTCGCCAGATCGAGGAGATTTCTGCACAGTCCATGTCAAAGATTACAGGCGGACTTGGCGGAATGGGAGGCGGCTTCCCGTTTTAAGCCGTTAAGGAGCAGTCATGGATTACTACAGCAGTCAAATTAATAAATTAGTAGAGCAGCTATCCAATTTACCGGGCATCGGAGCGAAGTCAGCACAACGTCTGGCATTTCATATCCTGAATATGCCGCTGGAAAATGTAAGAAAGAGTTGTCCGCTTCTATTTTAGATGCAAAAGAAAATGTGCGTTACTGCAAAGAATGTTTTACACTTTACGGATCGGGAGGTTTGCCCGATCTGCAGCAATCGAAGCGGAATAAGAAGCAGATTATGGTCGTAGAAAATACCAGAGATTTGGCAGCTTATGAAAAAACCGGAAAAATACGAGGGAGTTTATCATGTTCTTCATGGTGCAATCTCTCCAATGCTTGGAATCGGTCCCAATGACATCCGGTTAAAAGAACTGATGCAAAGGTTGCAGAATCATGTCGAAGAGGTTATAATAGCAACGAATTCCAGTTTAGAGGGCGAGACAACCGCCATGTATATCAGTAAGCTCATCAAGCCGACCGGGATCAAGGTGTCGCGGATCGCAAGCGGCGTTCCGGTAGGAGGAGATTTAGAATATATTGATGAAGTTACCCTGCTTAGGGCTTTAGAGGGCAGAGTCCTATTATAACAGTTATAACAGGGTTAGAAAGAGGAGAAAATAATGAACACACTAGAATTGCAGAAACAGGCAAATGAAATACGAAAAGGTATCATCGCTGCCGTGCACAGTGCAAAATCGGGTCATCCGGGCGGTTCTCTTTCCGCAGCGGACATCTTTACCTATCTCTATTTTGAAGAGATGAACATTGATCCGAAAAATCCGAAAATGGAGGACAGAGACCGTTTCGTACTGTCAAAAGGACATGTAGCACCGGGACTCTATGCAGCACTGGCACACCGCGGATATTTTCCGGTAGAAGATCTGACAACACTTCGTCATGTGGGTTCCTACTTACAGGGACATCCTGACATGAAACATATTCCGGGTGTGGATATGTCAAGCGGTTCTTTTAGGACAGGGTCTTTCTGCGGCAGTAGGAATGGCACTTGCCGGAAAAATGGATGAAAAAGATTACCGGGTATATGCTTTGTGCGGTGATGGTGAGATTCAGGAAGGACAGATTGGGAAGCAGCCATGTTTGCAGGCTACCGGAAACTGGACAACCTTGTTGTGATCGTAGATTTAAACGGTTTACAGATCGACGGAGCAATTTCCGAAATCTGTGATCCGGAACCGTTAGATAAGAAATTTGAGGCATTCCGTTTCCATACGATTACATTGACGGAAATGATTTTGAACAGATCGCATAAAAGGCATTTGAAGAAGCAAGTGCAACAAAGGAATGCCAACAGCGATCATTGCAAAGACCGTAAAAGGAAAAGGCGTGTCCTTTATGGAAAATGCTGTGAACTGGCATGGTGTTGCACCAAACGATGAGCAGTTTGAAATAGCAATGCAGGAGTTAGAGAAAGCAGGTGAAGCATTATGTCAGAAGTAAAAAAAGTAGCAACAAGAGTAGGATATGCAGAAGCACTAGTAGAACTTGGAAAAGAGCATGAGGAAGTCGTTGTATTAGATGCAGACTTAGCAGCGGCAACCCAGACAAAAGTTTTCCGTGAACAGTTCCCGGCGGCATATCGACTGTGGAATTGCAGAGGCAAACATGACAGGCATCGCAGCAGGACTTTCCACCTGTGGAAAAGTACCGTTTATGAGTTCTTTTGCAATGTTTGCAGCAGGCCGTGCCTACGAGCAGGTGCGTAACTCCATCGGATATCCGCATCTGAATGTGAAGATTGGTGCGACGCATGCAGGAATTACCGTACGGCGAGGACGGAGCAACACATCAGTGCAACGAGGATATTGCTTTGATGCGTACCATTCGGGCATGGTAGTGATCAATCCGTGCGACAGTGTAGAAGCAAAGGCAGCAGTAAAAGCAGCTTATGAGCACAACGGTCCGGTATATCTTCGTTTTGGACGATTGGCAATTCCGGTGATCGATGACGAAGAGAATTATCATTTGAGCTTGGAAAGGAATTGTCTTAAAAGAAGGAACAGACGTTACGATCATAGCAACAGGTCTTTGTGTCAATGAGAGTATGGAGGCAGCAAAGATGTTAGAAGCAGACGGGATCAGTGCAGAGGTCATCAACATCCATACCATTAAGCCATTGGATGAAGAATTGGTACTTTCTTCTGCAAAGAAAACCGGAAAAGTCGTAACGGTAGAAGAACATTCCGTGATCGGTGGACTTGGAAGTGCAGTTGCAGATGTGCTGTCAGAAAAAGAGCCGACAAGAATGATAAAATCGGAATTAACGATGTATTCGGAGAATCCGGTCCGGCAGTAGAGTTGATCAAAAAATACGGACTGGATGCAGAAAGCATCTACAAAAAGTAAAAGCATTTACAAAATAAATGAAATATGGAAAAAAACATGGGACTGTCTTGTAAAAGGGGCAGTCTTTTTGTATGATCCTGCCGAAAGAAAATTTTTACTCCGACACAAGCTGTCAAAAACTGAAAAAGGAATATGCTATGATACCCCTAACAATACTGCCACAGGCAAAGGGGTCACCATGATAGAGATCATACAGGATGGACAAGCGACACCAAGGATAAAGCTTCCAAGAAACTTAAGACAAATTGGTAATCCGAGTGGAGAACATAAAATCTATGTGGAAGACTTCGTATACACCTTTTTGCATCCGAGCAGCCGGGAGGAAGCAGGCAATCGAAAGTTGCAATTCTTGTGGGAACGCAGGAGGAAGAGCATGGTACGCAATACTATTTCGTAAGAGGTGCTTTTTTACATAGATGATATGACATTTGAAAAAGGCTTGCCACAGTATAGCGAGGAGCACTGGGGATTGCCTATAAACAGATGAAAGAGTATTTTGACGATGAAGACCCGGATAAGGCATTGCAGATTTTAGGCTGGGTGTTTGTCACGGGAGGTATGCCGGCAAGACTGACGACCGATATGGAGGGTGCACCGGATGAATTTCAAAGAGCCGCACTCACTGTTGCTGTTGTTAGATGATGTGGAGCGTGAAGAGAATTTTTATGTCTATGAAAAGGGCAGTCTGCGGAAAAAAGAAGGCTATTATATTTTTTATGAGCAGAATCCGAAAATGCAGGAATACATGGTGCAGTATAAAGAGGCAAAAATCCTGCAGGAGTGACGGAAACAGTGCTTGATGAGCCGACCGGAAGCTATCGGGAACGGATCGCCACACAGGCAAGGCCGGGCAGGGGACGCTGGAGCATGGTAGGCTATGCAGCCTGTGCCGTGCTGGTGTTAAATACGTTAGTAATGGGTGTGAACAGTATCGGTAGCTATGAAAAAGATCAACGAGCTTCAGGAGGCGGTCTCTTTGATCGCAGGAAACTTCACACAAAATGAAGCAAAGCAGGCAAAGGATAACGACAAGACGATCGTTACGACCGTGGATGGAAAAGTGGAGCCGTTAGAAGACACTGCGAAGGAAGATACTGCCAAGGACAATCAATCCAAGGACAAGTCCGAAACAGATAAGAAAAAGCCAAAGACGGTGAAAATGGCGAAAACAAACAGGACGTGGCGCAGAACGATAAAAAGAAAGTCAAAATGCCGGGGAATCTTCTGAACAATCTTCTGAGGAAGTGCAGGAAACCGCAGCACAGCCACAGAGTGAAGCAGAAAAATACTTGCACAGGGGCTATTATATCGTACAGAGCGGAGATTCTTTAGAATCCATCAGTACAAAAATTTATGGAAATAAATCCAGAGTGGAGCGTATCAAAGAATTAAATCAGATTGAAAATGCAGATACAATTTTGCGGGTCAGAAATTAAATCTGCCTTAATGAGAAAAATTAGTGTCATGCAAACCGATATTTGTTATAATGGACAGGAATACAAAAAGAGGTGACATGATACATGGCAGAAATTAGAAGACAGCCATTCCAAACGGTAAAAGTAGATATAGAGGAAATGGATAGGAAAATCAGAGAACACAGGATTCGGATGCTCAAAAGAGCCGGCATTGTATTAGGAATCCTGATATTGCTCTGGTTTTTGCTATATATATATCATCAGGTGCGGACTTATGACAGTCATGAGGCAAAAGTAACGTAGGACAGGCAGGACAGTGTAGCGAATACCTATCTGGAGTTTCAGGGAAATATTTTGAAGTATAGTAATGATGGAGCATTTTATACCGATACTTCCAACGAGCTGATATGGAACAGACCTATGAAATGAGCAATCCGGTTGTTGGTAATCTCTGCGAAATATGCAGCCATCGGAGATGAAAAGGGAACGCTGGTCTATATTTTTGACAAGGATGGACTCTGCGGAAAGATCGAGACAACCAAGCCGATCGTGCGTGTAAAGATCGCAGAGCAGGGAACGGTAGCTCTTCTCTTAGAAGAAAACGGTGTCTCCTATCTGAAACTTTGTGATAAGGCTGGAAAACGCTTGCAGAGGGCGAGCTTCATGTGGAAACAGCGGTTATCCAATGGATATTGCCTTATCGAAGGATGGAAAACGGTTTGCGGTGTCCATGTTGAACATCAGTGATGGAACGATTAAGAGCAGCATTGTTTTTTACAATTTTGATTCCGCAGGCGAAAAGAAGATCGATCATGGTAGGAACTAAAAAATATTCCGATATCATTATCCCACAGATTGAGTTTTTGGGAAATGACAAGCTGATCGCCGTCAGCGACCAGAAACTGATGCTGTTAGAGGTGTCCGGAAAACCGCAGGAGAAAAAAGAGCATTAAATATGGAAGCCGTTTAAGGACCATTTTCTATAATGGAAAATATATCGGGCTGATCTTAGATAATGAGAGCAGCAGTAAAAGAAGAAAAAAACGATGTGTACTGTATGCAGATTTATGACAACAGGGGAGCGCTTGTGAAAGAAAAAACATTCTCAAGAACTTACCGGAAGGCAGAGTTTTTAAATAATAACGAAGTGTGTCTTTTGAATGATAACGAATGTACGATATTTACGCTGCGTGGCGTGGAAAAATACCACGAAGCCTGGGATAAGAGCATTTATAAAAAGTGCTTCCGGGCAGAACAGCAAGCCGTTATACCTTTATCTTAGATGGAGAAACGGTACAGGCAAAATTGAAATAAAAAGAGGTTAAACTATGAATTGGCTTTTGGTAGTCGTCCTGGTCATACTCGCAGGACATACGATCAAGGGATACCGCCGCGGATTGCTGCGGGTATTGTTTTCCGTGGCATCCCTGTTAATTACGGTACTTTTTGTGGCATGGGCAACGCCGTATGTCAGCAATTTTTAAAAGAGAATACGAAAATTTATCAAAAAGTTGAGACAAAGTGCGAACAGAAAGTCCGAAAGGACACGAAAGAGCAGATTGTCCAAAAGAGGAAAAAGAGTACCGGACTTTTAGAGGAGTACGGCATCCGGCTTCCGAAACCATCGAAGAAAAATATTTGGCAACGTAGAAAAGGGTGCCGATGGCGTGCTTGAAACCAGTGGAGTCTATAAAGCAATGGCAGAGCCGTTAGCACAGTTAGCAGTCGATGGCATTGCATTTTTGTTTCGTCGATCGTATGTGCGATCATACTGCATCGGATCGGTGGAGTACTGGATATCGCATCAGAACTTCCGGTAATAAAGGGAATCAATCAGGTGTTAGGTTTAGGAGCAGGATTGTTGTATGGTTTGCTGTTTTGTCTGGCTGTTCTTCTATTTTGTCGCGGTGATGCAGGCATTTCCGTTTGACAGAGTCTGTTGGCGGTGATACAGCAGAGTGAGTTCTTAACAGCACTGTATGAGGATAATATGCTTGCTTATGTAGTGCAGTATGTATTGTAGGATGTACTGTGGGATTGAGGGTTACGATCTTGTTGTCCCCTTTTTTTGCTGTAGCCGGTATGTCCCATATAGCCGATGACATCGCCGGCAGTCACAACGCTGCCTTCTTTTCAGACCCTTCTGAAAAGGGGAATTCTGGCGTAAATGGGCGTAGTAATAGTAGCACCTTTATCAAAACTGCGGATGCCGATACGCCAACCGTATATGCTTCTAAAAATAGTCATGGTTTTTCGATCCTTTGTGAGTTTTTTTCATGGCGTTGTCCTTAAATAAATTCATAACAGTATATGATAAAAGATACGAAAATAGGAGTAAAAAGGAATGGAAGTGTGGAAAAGAGTCCACTGTTTCACGGAATGACCGAACAGAAAATAGAAGAAATCCTGATGCAGGAGCAGTGCAGAAGGAAAAATATGAAAAAGGGACATTCGTCTTTTAGAGGAGATGTACCTAAGAGCCTGTTTCTTCTGATACAGGGCAAGGTTACGATCTCGCAAAGCACCATGTCCGGCAGACGGATCCTTTTGACGGATATCACACGTTCCGGAGATCTGTTTGGGGAAGTCTATTTATTTATCGGAAAAGAAGCCTCACGATATGGATGCACAGGCAGTCGAAGATTCAGAGGTGCTTGAGATCGCGGGCGAGATCCCAAGAGTGCTCTGGCAGAATATGTTAGAGATTTTTGCAAAAGGCATATCTGATGAATCAGAAGGTAAAGGTCTTAGGCTGTGCCAGTATCCGTGAAAAGATCGTGCGTTATCTGTTTGAAAGAAAAATACCGACGGAACGATCCGTGGAAATCTGGCGCGTGAAGAGATGGCAGAATATATGAATGTGACCAGGCCATCCCTGTCGCGGAACTCGGAAGTATGCAAAAAGAAGGAATCCTTGAGATACAGGGAAGAGATATAAGGATCGCAGACTGGGAAAAAATTTGAAATGTATTTATAAAAATCCGTAACATATGTTACGGATTTTTTGTTGTATCGTGCTATGATAATCGCACAGAAACAAAAAAACAGTTTATCAAATATAAAGGAGTTACAGATATGGTAAGAAGAATTGTAGAGATTAACGAAGAACTTTGTAATGGATGTGGTGCCTGTGCATCCGCATGTCATGAGGGCGCGATCGCAATGATCGATGGAAAAGCAAGACGATCAAGGACGATTACTGCGATGGTTTAGAGACTGCCTTCCTGCCTGTCCGACCAATGCGATTTCTCCATTATCGAGCGTGAGGCAGAAGCTTATGATGAGGCAGCTGTAAAAGCAAGAATGGAAGAGAAAAAAAGCAGAACACAACCATTCTCATTCCCATGCACATGGTCATGAAGGGACATGTATGTCCGGCGGTGCTGCAAAAACGTTCCACAGAGCAGAGCATGAGAGCAGCACATCCGTGGCACCGCAGAAGGCAGAGAGCCGTCTTGCGCAGTGGCCGGTCAGATTAAGTTAGTTCCGATCCATGCACCGTATTTTGACGGAGCAAACCTGATTCAGCAGACTGAACTGCGGCATATGCCATGCATCCTTCCATGAGGATTATATGAAAAATCATGTGACACTGATGGGATGTCCGAAATTAGATGATGTGATTATTCGAAAAACTGACAGAGATCCTTAAGAACAATAACATTAAGAGCGTAAAAGATCGTCCGCATGGAAGTGTCATGCTGCGGCGGTATTGAACACGCAGCAGTTACAGCACTGAAAAACAGCGGAAAGATGATCCCGTGGCAGGTAGTGACACTGACCTGTGATGGAAGAGTCAAGGAGGACTAGCCCAAAAGCAGGGGGTGTGTCAGTACACTAGCATATAAACATTTCTAAGACAAAGACTACCACACAGGCAATGACAGCCACCTGAAAAGGCTGCCACCAAACCAGGCGATCAGGATAGCGGCAATAAAAGCAGCCAATGCGGAAGCAGTGCTGCCTGTCGCATCCAGTATCGCAGGGAAAGTCATCACAGCAAGGGTTACATAGGAACATAATATAAGAAAGAACGGATAAAACGGTTCTTAATTTCCCTGCGGATTCAAAGTCAGTGGCAGAACACGGATCAGATAGGTTACAATTCCCATAACTAAAATATAGATATAAACATTATGCTGCATGGTCATCGTCCTCCTTTATCGGAAACAGGATAGCGGCAAGAGCGGAGATAGCGACCGTCAGAATAATGGTACGGATGCCGGAGCTGATACCGGAAATGACAGGCAGATTGGCAAAAGCAAAGCTGGCTGCCATAGATACTGCGACCACGCCTGCCACAATTTTACTTTTTCTTGCAGGTGGGATAATGATGGCGATGAACATACCATATAGTCCGACGCTTAAGGCACTTACCACATTTGCAGGGGAGGATATTTCCCATCAATACGCCAAGGTAGGTACCGACAGACCATCCGGAACAGCGATGGCAATGGCACCAAATGTATAATAAAGGGTTCAAACGTCCCGGAACGGAGATCGAGATTCCAAAAAATCTCATCCGTTACATCATAACCGATCAAAGCCGCTGCCACAGCGGAGTGTCCGGTGAAAGTTTCTGGCTGAAAGCACAGGACATCAGCAGATATCTGGCATTTGCCACAAATTCCATAATAGCAATTTCAAGATATCCGGCCCCTGCGGCGATCAGTGTAAAGCCTGCGAATTCTCCGGCAGAAGCATTTAAAGTAAAGCTGGCGAGCATTGCCTGTAATGCGGTAAGCCCGGCGTTTTTGCAGTGATCCCAAGTGTAAAAGACACGGCGAAATAGCCAAGTGCAATTGAATCCCGTCTTTGAGACCTTTTTGAAACCAGGTCCGGTTATCTAAGGACATGAAAGATCCCTCCTAATGACAAAATTTTCATATCTATTTTAGTAAACTTTCGGTCATTCGTCTAGGGGAAAGTGTCAGAATTACAGGAAATGTCAGAATCCCTTGAAATCCCTTTTGCCTAATTCTCTGATTGTGGTAAAATGACATTATAAAATTGGCATAAACAGTGCGAAACGATAAAAATAAAAAACTATTGATGAAAGAGGTCTGAATGGACAACAAAGAGAGACTAAGGAAATGGCTCTGGCTTGGGTTAGACGAGACAACTGCAAAAGAAATATCAGCGAAAAAATTTCTGCAGAAAATGTCAGGATCGTCGTAACGAAAGTGTTGCGATAGCCAGGATCGGAGCATTGTATACAATCTGTATGCTGGCGTTATCCGCGTATATGGAAAAAGTCTGGTTTGTATTATCGGAGCATCATGGATGTTTTTGCATTTTTTCTCTATACACATAACCTGGTAAAAAAGCAGGATGAAATATCGAAGAAAGAGGCACGCATCAGTATCAGCAGTTTTATGATCTGTGCCATGCTTATGTAGTATCAATCTATGTAGGTACGTTTGGTTCCGGAAATGAGCTGGCAGTTACCAGACGTCAGCCTGTTTGTATTTTTGCCAACGAACTTTGATCTTCTGCCAATCTTATAATCTGTATATGACCATCATTGCTTTTAGCGGTGTTTCTTTGTCAGCAGTTATATCAGCAAAGACACCGGACAAATTTGCTTATGATGTGATGGATGGGATCTTTTAGCAGCGGTCATCGGCAATTTTAAGCGGCATTTGAACGTGCAAAGATTAAGTGGGAGAGCGTAAAAAGTACATGAGCAGTTAGAAGAGGAACGCGACGTAGATATGCTGACGGGGATCTGGAACCGCCGCTGGCATTTGAGCGTGAGGTCGATTATCTGATAAATTCCGGTACGATAAAAACATGTCGTCATTATGGTGGACTTAGACAAGTTCAAACGCATTAATGATGGATATGGACATGAAACCGGTGATGCCTACTTAAAGCATTTTGTAACCTGATCAGTGAATATATCGGAAAAGAACACGATCGTAGGAAGACGCCGTTGGGAGATGAGTTCTTTATCTTCAGCTATAACTTCCGGGAATTATCACAGGTGGAACACAATGTTGCAGCTTTCTATGAGAAGTTAGCAAAGAATCCGATCCTGCTGCCGGATGGAACAGAGAAGGTCATTGGAGTATCTTCCGGTGTAGTGTGGACCGTGGATATGAATCATGATTGGGAAATCCTCTGTGCCGCAGATGAATCGCTGTATTATGTAAAAGAGCATGGAAGAAACAGCTATACGATACAGGAATATATTCCAAAGTGACAGCAGGCAATGTAGCAGTAAAACAAAAAGCGATGCCTTAGTATGGAAGATGACTAAGACATCCTTTTACGTTGTGCATGTGTTGGGGCACATGCCCGGTTTGAGAAATAGAAGTATGAAATTAATCATACATCGATATATTATATTTACATTTACGGTAAAAAGTTTCCATACGATAAGAACCGGTATACTTAGGAGCATTAAAACACACGGAACCCCGCCAACAATTGCCATAAATATAAAAATCAAGGTATTAAGCATTTTGAGTATGCCTCCTTTCATCTTCCCTACTATAGCAGAGAAAATGCAAAATAAGTAAAAAGTAAAGGATTCTTAACACAATTTTGTCACATGTTCAGATAACGTTAAGATTTTAACAAAAGGACTTGCTCAACTGATTTTTCCATATTACATTACAGGCATAACAGGAAGGGGTGTGCCGGAATATGGATATTGTAGGAATCATTGGAATCATTATTGTGGCAGCAAGAATGATCTATGCCACCTATGACTCTTATTTTTAAAATGAAGATATTGGGTAATACAAAGAAAAGATGTACAAAGATAAAGGCTGTACATATGGAAACAGAATGAAGAAAGATGAAAGAGGATGAGCGGAATACTATTCCGACTCATCCTCTTTCATTCTGTATCCAACGCCAAGTTCCGTAAAAGATATAGGTTGGCTCGGCAGGATTGGTCTCTAATTTTCTGCGGATATTTGCCATGTTTACACGCAGGATCTGGTTGTCCGTATCGGTATATGGTCCCCAGACATCCGACATGATCGGAAGAATAGGTGACCACTTTGCCGGAGTTTTTCGCAAGGCAGGCAACAATCTTATATTCATCGGTGTCAGGTGGATCTCCTGTTCATGCAGCAGGATCAGGCGTTTAGAAAAAATCAATCGTCGATCTTTTGCATGATAAAGGCTTGATAAACATCGGAGAATCCGTATTCATCTTATTGCTGTGACGTAGGGAGGTACGGATCCTTGCAAGCAGTTCGGAAGTACCAAAAGGTTTGGTGATATAGTCATCTGCACCAAGATCCAGTGCAAGCACCTTTTCCCGTTCAGAGGTTCTTGCCGGAAACAACGGTGATGATCAGCAGCTCGACCACTCTCTGACTTAATGATATCTACACCGTCAATGTCAGGAAGTCCCAGATCTAAAAAGGATGATATCCGGACATTGGGAAGAGATGATCTCGAGTCCTGCTTTGCCGGTATTCGCAGAAAGGACTTTATAATCATGGCTGGTTAAAATCTTACGCATAAAGTTCAAAATATGTGTTTCATCTTCAATAATTAAAACAGAAAATTTAGGATTCATGAATGCCCTCCTTTGGAAGTGTGAATGAGAACTCTGCACCGTTTTCGTGATTAAAAGCACAGATCGTTCCGTTGTGTGCCTGAATGATCGTTTTACAGATCGAAAGACCAATGCCCATACCCTTGTGGGAGTCCGAAGAACCGGAAGCGGACTGTCCCTCAAAAGAGAAGGAATTTTATCTTCATCAAGACCTTTTCCGTAATCGATCACATGAAAGGTTACGGAGTCCGAAGAATCCGTAACAACAAGATCCACCGCCTGTTTGCTTTTCCGGAATGGATAACGGCATTTTCTAAAAGGTTCATAATGACCTGTTCGATTAAAAGCGGGTCCATCGGGACCATAAGAAAAGCCTCCGGTATCGAAACGTTGATCTTAGCATGAGGGATACGTTTGCGTAACCGCTGTACTGCCTCCGATACGACCTCTTCCACAACCTCAAGAGAGGTGGAGACATGGCTTTCATCGTTTTGTATCCGTGTGACGGTCAGAAGATTTTCTACCATATTTAAAAGCCAGTTCGCATCGTCGTTGATCTGTGTGACAAGTTCTGTTTTCTCTTCTTCGGTCAGATGGTTCGAGTTCTCTGTATAAGAAGAAGCGGCTCCGATAATGCTCGTTAAAGGAGTACGCAGATCATGGGAGATCGCCCGCAGGAGATTTTGCTTTTCATTTTTTCCCCTTGTCAGCTTCCACTAAGACCTTTTCTCGTTCTGAGATCAGAAGCGCCTGTTTTTCAAACGGGTGGTGGTGGCACTGGTAATAATGGTGATCGTCAGCATACCGATAAAGGTAACCGGATATCCTGACAGGGTAAAATTTAACTTAAAATAGGGATAAGTAAAAAAATAGTTGATGCTGATGACACAAAAGAGTGCGGCAAAATACCATATCGGTAGCCATCGGTGTGCCTTGCGATCAGGATCAGCCCTAAATATAGACCAGTGCAATATTCGGAGAATTGCCCGGGATCACATGCGCAAATAAAAATGCTACAAGTGTGCATACTGCCAGAAAAAAGAATGTAACAAAATAATTATTTTTTTTTCAAAACGGAAAATAAATCGTTCATATGTAATAGTCCCCTGATATCAAAAAATGTACTAATTCCCATTATGCCAATCCGTGAAATAAACATCAAGCAGGAGAAGGTTAAGATTTTGTTAAATTTTTCAAAAAATGCGGCAGTATTGAAATTTGCAGCGGAATTTAGTATGATAAGGAACAAAAGGATAGGAATGAACAATAGGATCATAGACGAGGAGGAATAAAAATGAAAATTGGATTTATTGGTTTAGGTAATATGGCAAGTGCCATGATCGGAGGAATCTAAAAAAAGAACTGTATTCTGCAGAGGACATCATCGGCTCTGACAAATCAGAGGATTCCGTTCAAAAACAAAAATATTTGGAATACATACTACAACGGATAATCTCGAAGTGGCACAGGCAGCAGATGTGCTGATCCTTGCAGTAAAACCACAGTTTTTCCCGGAAGTCATTGCAGAGATCAAAGGCGCAGTCCGTGAAGAGACACTGATCATCTCAATAGCACCGGGCAAGACCATGGAATGGATCATGGAGCATTTTGGTAGAGAGTTAAAACTCGTCCGTTGTATGCCGAATACACCGGCACTGGTAGGTGAGGGCTGTACCGGATTCTGCTGTTACAAGTTAGTAAGTGAAGAGGAGCAGGCACAGGCGGCTGCGATCTTAGGCAGCTTTGGCAGAGCATATCAGGTTCCGGAAAATCTTTTAGACACCGTGGTAGGCATCAGCGGAAGTTCTCCGGCATATGTATTTATGTTTATTGAAGCTATGGCAGACGCAGCAGTTGCAGAGGGAATGCCAAGAGCGTTGGCATACGAATTTGCAGCACAGGCAGTCTTAGGGAAGTGCTAAGATGGTTTTGGAGACTGGAAAACATCCGGGTGAGTTAAAGGATATGGTATGCTCACCGGCAGGAACAACGATTCAGGCAGTAAAAGTATTAGAGGAGACAGGATTCCGTGCTTCCGTCATGGATGCGGTAGAGGCATGTATTGAGAAATCCAGAAGCATGTAAAGCAGGAAACAGGTAACAGAAAGGGGCAGACAGACTATGGAAAAGAATTGATTTTTCTGGCTCGTATTGATGGTGGTACTCTTAGTAATAGAATTGATTACGGTCGGACTGACCTGCATCTGGTTTGCAGGCGGTGCATTAGCGGCAGTCATCGTATCGGTGGCAGGGGACCGATTTGGTTACAGGCAGTGGTATTTTTAGCTGTTTCCCTGTTGATGCTGTACTTTACCAGACCGTGGGCGATGAAATATATCCAGCCAAAGAAGGTAAGGACGAATTACGAAGAGGCACTGGGGAAGGATGTGCGTCATCGAGCGTGTAGACAATCTCAAAGGTACCGAAAAGCAATGTATAACGGAATGGAGTGGACGGCACGTTCTGAAAAAGAAGAGGTTACTTTTGAACCGGAGGACTCAGCGGAAGTTACAGGTATTGAGGGCGTGAAGTTAATCTTACGGAAGAAAGAGGAAGTGTAGAAATGAAAATTGTATTTTTAGATGCAAAGACCATAGGAGAAGATCGGACTTAAGCGGCTATGAACAGCTTGGAGAAGTCGTAAAGTATGGATTTTCCACAAAGGAACAGGCGGCGGAGCGTACAAAAAGATGCAGATGTCATCATTCTGAACAAGGTGCCAGTCAACGAAGAGACGATCGGAGGGGCAGAGCATTTGAAGTTAGTCTGCGTCACTGCAACCGGAACCGATAATTTAGATAAGGATTATCTGGAAAACGTGGAATTGCATGGAGAAATGTGGCAGGCTATTCAACCGAGACAGTGGCACAGCACACCTTTGCACTTTGTTTTATCTGATGGAACATCTTCCTTATTATGATACCTATGTAAAGAGTGGAAAATATATGGACGATGTACTGTTTACCCATTTTGAAAAAAGCATTCCATGAATTGAACGGAAAAACATGGGGAATCATTGGAATGGGAACGATTGGAAGAAGAGTGGCGGACATAGCAGGACTTTTCGGCTGCCACGTCATCTATTACTCCACAACCGGAAAAAATCAGCAGAAAGATTATGAGCGTGCAGATTGGGACACCTTATTGACAAAATCCGATATTATCTCGGTACATGCACCATTGACCGACGCAACATTAGGCTTGATAAATGCGGAGGTCTTTTGCTAAAATGAAGCGGTCTGCCATTTCATTAATGTAGGAAGAGGCCCGATCGTCGTAGAGCAGGATTTATATGAGGCTTTAGAGAATGGGGAAATTGCAGCAGCAGGATTAGATGTGCTCAAAGAAGAACCGATGAGCAAAGAGAATCCGCTTGCAAAGATCATCAAAGATAGCAACAAACTGTTGATCACACCACACATCGCATGGGCAAGTGTGGAAGCAAGAACCCGCTTAATGAAGATCATAGAGGAGCAGATCAAGGAATTTTTTTCATCTGTAGAAATCATAGTGAACAGATAGGATATTCTGCTTTTAGAACGTATACAAAAAGAGAAATTTGTATAAGGAAAAAATACAGGAGTTCGCTTTTTGCATATGTTCATAAAAGTGAAAGTTTTTATACTTTTGTGTAAAAGGAATTAGAACAAAAGAGTGGAGGAATAAAAATGGCAAAAATTAGCAGAGCAGCTTGAAAGAAAAGCGTTTAGCGCAGCAATTGACGTTGCACTGAGAAGAATTAATAAGGACAGAGAAAAAGGCTTATTAGAGATTGTGGACCTGACAGAGAAGTTCATGGGAGACAACTTTACCAAAGAGGCATACGAAGGTGCGCGTGCAATGATCAAGAATCGGATCACAAATGGATGCGTTATGTAAACCGTCTGTTAG
>VOFB01001503.1_pt1 | contig 39104 bp, 63 predicted proteins | sample 5384141 | NCBI WGS metagenome assembly VOFB01 (sample SAMN12384721, study PRJNA508395) | human gut metagenome | isolation source: healthy gut A | host: Homo sapiens
GTGGTTGCTCATAACCGTATATCCTTTGTTCTTTTCTTCACGCGGAAAACTGCCATAGCTTTCATCATCAACGGTTGGTGGTATATTTGCGCCGCTAGAACGCTGATTTTGAGGGTTTAGGTATCAATCCCTTACCCTATGAAAAACCGCACGCACAAAGCCCGCGTAAATCAAACTTTTTTAACCCTACTGCGTAACATTGGGCATAAAAAATAGCGGCGTTCCTGTTCTCCTGTGTAGGGTGAAGAAACGCCGCTGTATGCGGTACATTATAATTTTTAACTTCTGTTTATCATGCTATATGGTTCTATCCGTAGAAATCTGTATGCCCTATTTATCAGTACATAAAATGCGTTGGACTCTGGTTTTCGACTATCTTTTTACACCCATTTCTACACCCAAATGGCATTAAATTATGTGATTTTGTATGAAGTTTATAAACTTCAATTTCAAAAAAACCTTGTAACCATGCGGTTTTACGGACTTTTATTGAGGTATATAGATTTATGAAAAAAGGCTAATTTACAACGATACCTAGCTTCATATGGTAAACGACCTTTCGAGTTATTACGATTTCTATTATAGTGATTTTCCGGGGCGGAAGCAACCAAAGAAAAGGAATTTGCTCCCGGACGCTGAAAAATTTACGCTTTATTCAAAGCTTTTTCTGTTCCTATCGGCCGCAGGCGGCCCCCCTGCCGCCGGAAAGCAGCTGCTTGTCACGGCTCAAAATGAGGCCCAGCGGCCTGCCCGCCTTTGCGATATACTGAAAAGGCGGGACACCAAACCCAGCTGCCGTTTGTCTCTTGCTTTCTCCGCCGGAAAAGCAAGGCTGGCCGGTAAGAAAACAGGGCCGGCTTATTGCTTCGGCTCTTTCATGGTCAAGCCGATCCGTTTTTTAACCGGGTCTGCATTGAGAACCCAGACCTTGACGATGTCCCCGACCTTAAGCACCTCGCTGGGGTGCTTGATATATTTATTGCAGATTTGAGAGATGTGTACCAGCCCGTCCTGGTGGACGCCGATATCCACAAAGGCGCCGAAATCGATCACGTTGCGTACCGTGCCGGTAAGCTCCATGCCGGGGCTTCAGGTCTTTCAGTTCCAAAATATCGGTGCGGAGCAAGGGGGGCGGCAGCTCGTCTCTGGGGTCTCGCCAGGCTTTAGGAGCTCCCTTAACGATATCCTGGAGGGTCGGCACGCCCTACGCCGATCTGCTGAGCCACCGATTCTCCCCTAAGGCCGCCACCTTGTCTGCCAGGCCGGACAAGCTGCCGTTTTTCACGTCATCCTCCCCCAAAGCCGCACAGCTTTAAAAAAGCTCCTTGGCGGCACCGTAGGATTCGGGATGGACGCCGGTGTTGTCCAGCACGTTTTTGCTTTCCGGCACCCGCAGAAAACCGGCGCACTGGACGAATGCCTTTTGGCCCCAGCTTGTTGACCTTTTTCAGCTCGTTCCGGCTGGTAAAGGCCCCGTTTTCTCCCGGTACTTGACGATGTTTTTCGAGACTGCGGCGCTCAGGCCGGAGATGCGCTCCAGCAGGGAGGGGAGGCGGTGTTCAGATCCACGCCTACCCGGTTCACGCAGTCCTCCACCACGCCGCCCAAGGCTTCATCCAGCCGTTTTTGGGCATGTCGTGCTGATACTGCCCCACGCCGATGGCCTTGGGATCGATTTTTACCAGCTCCGCCAGAGGGTCCTGAAGCCGGCGGGCGATGGAGACGGCGCCCGCAGGGTCAGGTCGAACTGAGGAAATTCCTCCGCCGCAAGCTTGAGGCGGAATATACCGACGCGCCGGCCTCGCTGACCACCATATAGGCGCAACGTTCCTTGTCCTGCTGGGGAAGGTTCGAGAGCACCTCCGCGGTGAACATTTCCGTTTCCTTAGAGGCGGTGCCGTTGCCGATGGCGATGACCTCCACCTGGTATTTCTGAATCATCCGGGATACCAGGGCTTTGGCCTCCTGAACCCGGGACTGGGGTGTGGGATAAATGACGCCGGTATCCAGTACCCGGCCGGTGGCGTCCACCACCGCTACCTTGCAGCCGGTGCGGTAGCCGGGTCAAGGCCCATCGCCACCTTGCCCTTGACAGGCGGCTGCATCAAAAGGTTTCTCAGATTCACGCTGAATACCTTAATGGCGGCCTCCTGGGCGTTCTCCGACAGGGTAGAGCGCAGCTCCCGTTCCACCGACGGAAAGATCAGGCGGGTGTAGGCGTCCTGGGCGGCCTCCGAGACCGCCTCATAGCAGGGGAAGGCCCTTTGAGCGCCACGGAATTGACGATATTCATGGCCTTGTCCTGGTCCAGTTCAAGAGAAACCTTTAAAATTCCTTCCCGCTCTCCCCGGTCGATGGCCAAGACCCGGTGGCCGGCGATCTTTGCCGCCGGCTCCGGTAATCGTAATATTGAGGTGTAAACCGTGTCCTCATCAGGCTTCGCCGCCCTGATACGACCACGCCCTGTGACAGGGCGATCACCCTGAGGCGCCGGCGGACCCCGCGTCGTCGGAGATTTCCTCCGCGATAATGTCCAGGGCGCCCGGATAAAGCGTCCTCCCGGGTGGCCGCAGGCCCTTTCCCGGGTTGACAAATTCCGCCGCCATATCCGGGGGATAGGGAGAATCCTTTTCCTGGGCATAGAGGGCTGGGCTAAAGGCTCCAGTCCCCGTTCCTTCGCCTTGGGGCCCGGGTCATCCGTTTAGGCCGGTAAGGCCGGTAAATGTCCTCTACCTGCCAGCGTGGCGGCGGCGTCCAGGGCGGCCTGGAGCCCCGGTCATAGTTGCCCCTGGGAGGCGATGGCCTCGCCGACCTCCCCTCTTTTCTTTCAGGTTCCTTAAGATAGTCCAGGCGTTCGCTGAGCTCCCGGATCACCTGGTCATCAAGGGTGCCGGGGCCCTTTGCGGTAACGGGCGATAAAGGGATGGTGTTTCCTCATCCAGAAGCTGGATAACATTGTTCACCTGCCAGCTGTAAGTGAAATTGATCGCAGAGTACGGTGGTAAAATCCATAGCTGAGTCCTCCTAAGCAATAGGTAACGATATAATTGCAGTCGAGGCTGCGAGGGCGGAGCCAATCCGGCTAAAGGGAAATGATCCAGGAAATTAAAGTGCACACGCCGAAGATCAGCGGCTGGTGAATAAGATATAAAAATCAGGGCGTGGCGGCCCATCCAGCCAGGGATAAACCGCAGACGATAGGTGAAGTCCGGGAACTTGCCGTTCTGGCCCAGCGGCCGATGTAGGTGCCGCAGAAAAGAGAAAGATCCAAGGGAACAGAGGGAAATAGTCGGCGGAAAAGAAATCGGCGCGATGGATGCCCAGAGGGAACAGCCAGCCGAATTCGTACCACCCGGCTGGAATTTTCCACGCCAGAGTGCCGGGCAGGCCGAGGTATCCGTCGGATACCGGCATGGTGATTAAGAAAAGCACCGCGCAGACGGCCAGGCCCAAGATCAGGGGAATCCTGTCCCAAAGCTTCTGCCCCAGGCCGAAGACGATCATGCAGACCGACAGCATATGCAGGATCCCGAATACGATCAGCTCGCTGGGAATGATAAAATAGGTCACCAGGGTCAGCGCCAGAGCCACGCCCAGAAGCTTCAGGCCTCGGATCAGATTGCTGTGGGAAAGCTGGCTGGAAATTCCTGAAATGAGGATAAAAGCCCGGCGAAAAAGGCTCCGCCGGAGAGAAGAACACCAGCAGCTTGGTTCCAAGCTCCCAATGGAACAGCATGGACATGGTGTAAAAAGGCGTGATAAAAATCATCAGCAGAACGCAAAGGCCCCGGATTTCATCCATCAGATGGATGTGGCCCTTCCGGCTGATTCTAGCGGCAGCGGGCAAGCGATCACCTGTTTCGTTATCAGATTGACCAAGATAAACGAGATAGTCCTAATCTTTAGAATACCATAAAAGTAAAAAACGCCACGCTTTTTTGCCTTTTCTTAGGCCTTTCCGCTGGCCTTTTTCGATTGTTTTCTGAAAAACGGCTTTCCAGCGAGCCAAAGGAAAAGCAAAAGCGGAACCGGGCGGCTGGAAAGCCGGCCCTCGGTGAGAAAAACGGTTTGATCGGCTCAGGAAAGGCGGAAGCAATGATGCTGCTGTGCAGACCGGCCTTTTTGCTTGAGATGAAGGGCGGCGCGAATCCCGCGCCGCCCCTTTGAGAGAGAGTGGATCAAAATATCCGTAACAACTTGGTTGGTGTGAGCTTGAACGAAACGCCGCTTCCATCACTTTCATAACCTTCATCACCTGCTCATGGTGACAAGCTGGGCCTCCCTCTCCGCGAATGGCCTTAGCCACGTTGCGGTAGAAGTCCCTTACGTCGGAGTGAAGAACCGGCAGAGGATACTCTCGAAATGGTGTCGTCTGTCCGGGGCGCCATGGTCTTGGTCAGACCGGCGGCGGTTACCACGGGAAACGGCGTCCCGATTTTCCCAATCGGATACCATGACGATCCTGCCGTTTTCCGCGAACCAGTCGGGCATAACCGCCGTGCCGTTATTCCCTGCATATACCACCGGGCAGATTGATGAAATTGCTGGTGCCTACCTCGACCTGGACGTTGAGGCCCGCCCTCAAAATCCAGGAAGATTTTGAAGCCGTCGTCCACATCGTCGTTGGTCACATGGGATAAAATAGCGTAAACGGAGCGCAGGGGTTTTCAACCATCATCATGATCTGGTCCAGCATATGGACGCCCCAATCCAACACCATGCCGCCGCCGTGCACCTTGGCGTTGCGCCAATCGCCGGGAATCCCGCGGGAGCCGTGGACTCTGGTCTCGATATTGAACACAGGGCCCAAAGTGCCCTCGTCGTAGATTTTTTTCATAGTGAGGAAATCCCTCATCCCACCGGCGGTTTTGATGGACGGTAAACAAAACCCGTTTTTCTTAGAAGCGTCGATCATATCCTGGAGCTGCCGGCTGTTCAAGGCTACCGGCTTTTCACAGATAACGTTTTTACCGGCTTCCATCGCCTGGATGCACACATCCCGGTGCTGATCATTGGGAATCGCCACAGTCACCAGGTCAACCTGGGGATCGTTGAGCACCTCCTCAAAGGAGCTGTAAGCGTGAAGCCCCTTTCCTCCGCCAGCGGGTTTCTGCCGGGAAGAATGTCGTACACTCCCAGAAGGTTAATTTCCTCCATGGTTTTTAAGCTGCTTGAGTATGCCAGCCCCCATGCCGCCATACCCAATGATAACAGTGCCGCATTTTGCAATCATTGTGTCATACCCACCTTTTCTGAATAATAATGTCTTTTAGAAATCCGCAGGCCTTGGCTAACCCCTCCGACCGGCTCATTAAAACCGTCCTCATGCTCCACGCTGATCACGTGGTCATAGCCTGCCAGCCGCAGATTGCTGATCATATCTTTCCAATACAGCGGGCCGTTGCCGTAGCCAACGCTTCGGAAGTTCCAGGACCGCGTTTCGTTCCCGGTAAGGCTTGGTGTCCAGTACTGCGTTGACCGCCGTATTGTAAGGGATCAATTTTAGTATCCTTGGCGTGAAAATGAAAAATCGCGCCCTTTTTAAGGCCCGGATTACCGCGATAGGATCCATGCCCTGCCAAATCAGATGGCTGGGGTCGAGGTTGGCGCCGATCTGCTCTCCCACGGCGCGACGCAGGCGCAGGAGCGACTCTGTATGGTAGACGCAGCCCGGATGCATTTCCAGAGCGATTTGAGTAACGCCGTGCTCAGCGGCGAAGGCCGCCGTTTCCCGCCAATAGGGGAATGAGGACCTGGTTCCACTGGTAGTCCAGAATCTCCAAAAAATCCTCCGGCCAGGGGCAGGTGACCCAGTTGGGATAGTGGGCGTCAGGATCGCTGCCGGGGCAGCCGGAAAAGGTGTTGATTCGGCGAGCCCCAGCCGCTGGGCCAGCAGGATCGTGTCCCGTATGGTTTTATCATAGGCCCGGGCCGTCTCCGGATTGGATGAACCGGATTGCCATGGCAGCTCAAGGCGCTGATTTCCATGTGGTGTCTGTCAATGGTCCGCTGAAATTCCCGCAGAGCGCCGGCGTCATTCAAAAAGAATCTCCGATTGGCGTGGGAATGTCCGGCGGTGCCGCCGCAGCCCAGCTCTACAGCCTGGACGCCAAGGCCCTGCAAATAATCCAGCGCCGTTTCCAAGGGCTGATGGTCTAGGATCGCGGTGAAAACGCCTAGCTTCATGTGCCTTCCTCCTCTGATTTTACAGCTTTTGGGTGGTTTCCCGAAAATTAACTCGTGAGGTACAAAGATGGTCTTGTTGGGAGAGGTTAAATCCTCCATTTTTTCAAACAGCAGTTCAGTTGCCAGCTTTCCCATCAGATAGCCGGGCTGCTGTATCGTGCTCAAGGTCGGGGTAATCATCCGAGATGTCCGTTGTCAAACCAAACACATCCACGTCTCTGCCGGGGATTTTTGGAGACGCAGGAGCTGCTGAACCACGCCGGCTGCAATCACGTCGGAAATAGCAAAATGGCGGTGGGCGGATCGGAAAGAGCCACAGCCGCCCGCAGGCCTCCGCGCCGGAATCGAAGGGAGGAATCGCACGGCTGCAAATACTGACGAATCCAGGCCGAATTGGGCTAACGCCCTTTGTAGCCCTGGCCCCTGAGCTTTCCATGAGAGGCCTCCGGCTCATATACCAAGGCGATCTTTCGGTGCCCCGCCTGTATCAGAGAGGATACCGCGTCATAAGTCGCCTCACGTTGTCGATAGTCACCGCCGAGGCTTTGGCACCCCTCCAGACTGCTGATGCAGAAGGTGATAGGATATTTTTTTTGAAAGCCGGTCAATGGCCTCCGGTGTCTGCTCAGAATTAAAAAAGATAATTCCGTCAATACCTTGTTGTATAGAAACCTATGTAGTTTTGCTCAATCTGAGGGTCGCTTCTGGTGGTGGACATCATCACCTGATAGCCTCTGGCCTGAACGCTTTCCTCGATTCCCTGCATGACGCTGGAAAAAAACTGGTTGAGAACCGACGGCAGAAGCACCAGGATTTTTTGGTTGCGCTGACCGGAAGATTCCGGCCCAGCGTGTTAGGTATAATCCAGCCTTGACCACTTTTAATACGTGCCCTTTGTCTTTAGAGCGACGCGCTTATCGTGGTTCAGCACCCTGGAAACGGTGGCAACAGATACGTTTGCCGCTTGAGCGACCCTTTAATCGTCAGCATAAACGTCACCTTCTGTAATCGTTTACAAGCGAATTATAAAAACATCCTCCCTTAATTTTCAATTGACAATCCCACAGGATTTAAGTAGGAATTTTGACCGTATTTACTAGGAAAATCAGGATGAAAGAGAAAAAGGGAAAGCACAGCAAAATCGGACAAAACGGCAGGACCAAAAGCCAGCCTGAATTGTCCAATTTTTTGCTGTGTTTTTGTAAACGATTAAACCTTTTTTTTTCATAGAAATGGGGAACATGCTCATCGGGGATAAGTGGAGCCAAAGGCCTGGTAACCGTTTTTTCTCATAAACCCTGGGCCTGCACCTGGGCGGAAAGCTGAAGCTCCTGGCGCCCAGCTCCCTGGCCTTTCTTCCAGCTTTTTCAAACCAGAGAGCCAATGTGCTGTTTTCGATAATCCCTTTCCACCGCGATTCTTCCCAGGTGGTGGCAGCCTGAGCGCCGGCGTTTCGAACACTCGTCCGGTTCCGCAGGAAAGCCGCCTTCAGAGATCAGCGCACGTGCCAAGCGGGTGCGGTCATGTCGTCAAACTCATTTTGGAAGCCCTGCTCGGTTATGAAGACCTTCCTTCGAAGCTCCTTGGCCAGGGGCAGAGCGTCTAAGCCCCGGGAAAAATTGAATTTGATACAAGCTACCACCTCAATTGCCCCCTTTTTAGAGGCGGATTTTTTCAAAGCTAAACATCCAGCCAGTTGCAGCAGGCGTCGTTTACCAGCTCCCACATCTTATGCAGGTCGCCGCCTTTCAGCTCATAGGTTTTGTCGTCTATGGCGGCAATGCCCGGCAAGGCCTTTATTTCAGGCCGAACCTGGCCCCGGAAAGTAAACCTTAAGGTGTAAGGCGCCTGAAGCGTTACAGGAGCGATTTCAGGCGTGCTTTACCGCGTCTCTGGCCTGATGGTACTTCTCCTGTGTTTCACAGGCGGATAACACACGGCGGTGTTCCGGTAGCCGGAGGATTCTTCACCACGGCGCAGCGGGTGTCTGGGAGAGCCAGGGCCTTTTTTCGCCGCCAGATCGCCGGTAACCAGAAGCAAGGGGGACGCCGTATTGGCCGGCGATCAAAGCTTCCATACCGATTTCACCAACATCGATGCCGTTAACGGTAAACATGCCGTCGGAAAGCTGTAGTAGGCGTGGCAGAGCACGGAATCCCTTGTGAAGGGCATCGCATGGTTGCTAAGCATGAACAAGCCGCCATAGCTTTTTACCCATGCGAAACCTCGGTCAAAACAGGAGGCTTGCTCGCGATATGGCGCACCATAAGCGGGCAGGCGGTCGGTAAAGATATTGCGTCCGCTTTCGTGCATGTCAATGAAACCCTCATCGGCGCCGCCGTCATGGGCGCTTCCACCGCCGCCAGCAAGTCGCCCATCAGAAGCTCGCGGGCTTCGTCATAGGCGGGGTTGCCTGGCTTTGTCTGGGGCCCAATGATAAACGCCGGTTAACCCCTTCGATATCGGACACCATAAAAATTTCACAGTTAAATCCCCTTTGTCAGATTTAAAAACGTTTTTTTTGCACCTTTATTTTACTTCCGAATATAAAAAGTGAAATACCAGATCCCTTTGCGTACCGAAAAGGCGAACGGATTCAGGCCGGCCGTCTCCTGATTTTTCTCAAGGGACTTTTACCAAAGAGCGGTTATGATTGACTTTTTTTTTGTGCGGCTTTATAATAAATATAAAAAGAACAATGTTCCGTATTGAAGAACAATAAATGTATTGAAGCAGCGAAGCCGCCGCTGTGACATGGGTGGGCAACCGCCGCTTTGGGTGCGGCGGAAAATTTTATCATCAGAAAGGGTTGGAGACAATGGAAAGCTTTAGTGGAAAACCGCTATCGTGACGGGAGCGGCCAGGGGCATCGGAGCGCAGTGGCATTGAAATTCGCCCGAGGGCGCTGATGTCGTAATGCTGGATATTCTGGAAAAAGGAACTGAAGGAATCCAAGGCTGCAGGTAGAGGGCGTTTGGAAACCAAGGTGGAGGCGATCGCGGCGGATCTAACGGTGGAAGGCTTGGTAATGGATACGGTAGATACTGTAGTGCGGAAATTCGGCACAGTGGATATTTTAATGAATTGCGCCGGAATCTCCCGGGGAAATGCCCCTGAATGAAATGTCCATGGAAACCTTTTGATAAAATCATGGAGGTCAATCCGCTCGGTAGTGCTGATGATTAAAGCGTGGTTCTGCCGATCATGATCCAAAATAAATGGAAATATCTGCTCCATCGCCTCCGGCGCGGTTTCTCCGGGGACTGCCGGGCGTCTCCGCTTATTCCGCCTTAAGGCAGCGCGCTGCCTGAGCCAGGCCCTGGGCGATGAGCAGCGGCCCAACGGACGGGTTAATGTGATTTGTCCCGGCCCGTAGATACGGAAATGTTCCAGAAATCCGCGGCGAGGGAATTTATTTTAAAGCGGGCGGGGATCTGTTTTCCCGGATACTGTGGCCAACGGCGCTCTCCTGGTTTTTAGTGTCCGAGCTTTCCAGGGCGTCAGCAGCCAGGTGCTGACGATGCGCGGCTTTTTTAACCGGTGGGTAAACACCTAATTTAAGCACCTTAAGAACCAGAGAAGCTTCTGCAAACAGAACTGGCTGTCGGAGATATTCCGGGGGCAGGCTGGTTTTCTGCCGAGAACAAGCCGGGGAAAGGGGCCGGATTATTCCCGGCTTGCCCAGTCAAGCTCTCTTCCCGTTCATAGATGCTCTTAACGGGGGACATGGATTCTGGGGGCTGGCGTTCCCGCTGACGGCCAAACAACAGCATAATGAATTGAACATGGAAATAAACAAAACTCCGGATGGAAGCGTCGCCTATCCCCGAGCTTTTTGGGGGAAGGGAAACCGCAGGCTTGTCCGAACTATCGGAGACGCTAGGGAAAGCTGTTTCAGTTCAAGAAATACCAACTGTGGTTTTTATTATGACGAACGACAGGCGTTTGATTCGGTTTTCTGCTGTTCTTGCTTTTTACCGCGCCGCCTTTTCCCGCTGTTTAAAATAAATCGGCTGTGCAGTCCATAAAATATAATAAAAAAGGTACTGTTGAAAATCCTGAAATCCTGTTATTGAAGTTCTTTGCGAATTTCCAGGAGTTGTGTTAGAATATTCGCGTCTCTGAGAATTTCTGCCGGGAGCGAGAAGGTATATGGGGGTGAATGTTGGAAAAAAGACAATACGGAACAGCCGAAAATGAAATCTCTGACAAGGCTCTGAAGCTTTTAGAGTGCTTTGGCTCCGTCACCCTGAACTGGGGATCACGGAGCTCGCTAGAATCCTGGAGCTGCATAAAAGCAATGTGTTTAATATTGTGGCAACCTTTGAACAGCATGGATATCTGAAAGAACAAGGCTACCGGGAAATACCGCCTGGGGTTGAAGCTGCTGGAAAGTTTTCCTATTTGATTAATGAAAATTTAGGGTATCAGCGTGTTGTATGACATTATGAAGGAGGTTTCAATGAATTAGCCATTATTTTTTGCCGTTTTGCGAGGGCAAAGGTCTACCTTTGCAGCGCCTACCCACATAAAAAGGACAATCATTTTCCCTATCGGACCATTATTGGCGAAACCGCGCCGCTGTATTGTACGTCGCTGGGAAAGGTGATGATGGCGTTTATGCCTTCGGAAGAACTGGAGGCTTATCTTACGCAATCAGTTTCCTTTCACACCCTTTACACGATATACCATAACCGAGCCGGACCGGCTGAGACAGGAAGCCGCCTTGATTCGAGAAAAGGCTTTAGCGTGGATAACGAGGAACATGAGTATGGCGTGAAATGTGTGGGCGTGCCTGTGCTGCTGCCGGAAAGCAGCCAGGTCGCTGCTTTCAGCGCCTCAGGTCCGGCTTCTGCTTTTGACGGCTCAGATTTGGAGCAGAAAGCCAAGGCTTTAAAGGAAGCCTCTTTTTAATGCAGGGAAAGGCCCGAACCCTTGCATGAGGGTTCCCTGCGGATTCCCGTTTGAAGGGTTGAATCTTGTGCTGGAAGAACAGCATAGAACGGATCTCATGCCGTTTCGGCTAATAAAATGATACAGCAAAGCTTTTCTGCGGGTTTGCCTGACCGTCTGTTTTCTTCGTTTATTTCTTCCTTTGTGGAAAAATTTTTGCTTTATGCTTTTAGGGGGCGGCCAGTAGGAATTTGTAAAGCTTTTTATCAATTTATAAAGAAAGAAAGCCCTCTTGCTTTTGAATACAAGAGAGGCTTTTTAATCTGTGCGGTATGCCGTATGAAAAAGCGGATTATATTAAAATGCCGCTGAAAAATTTTTAAGCGGCATTGGCGTTTCAGGCTTATTAGCTGTTACAGCATCCGCGTTTTCCACACAGCCCTCCTGGTAATCTTTTCTGCTGAAAACCACAGCAACGGTTTTAATAATATCTTGAGATCCAGAAAGAAGGAAATATGCATGAGATATTCGTATCTAAATTTACCTTGCTTTCCCTCATCGACCAGATCTCTGCCGTTTACTTGGGCATATCCGGTTACGCAAGGGCGAAGACTGTATACGCCTCTTTTTAAACGCTGTGAATGATCTTTTCTTCCGCTAGGATTAAAGGGCGAGGCCCAACAAGGCTCATTTCTCCTTTTAAGACGTTGAGCAATTGAGGAAGCCTATCCAAACTGGTGACACGAAGAATTTTTCCGACTTTTGTAATGTAGTGGCCGGGGTTTTTAAACTGATTCGTGGCAACGTTATTAGGCGTATGTTTATACATGGTACGGAATTTATAAACGCGAAACGGCTCGCCGCCTCTGCTCACCCGTTCTGACGGAAAAATGACAGAGCCAGAGGATTCCAGCTTAATTGCCAGCGCATATGATAAAGATGGGGCTGAGCACCGCTAGCAATAAAAAGGATAGTACAATATCCAATGACCGTTTTACCACGAAATAGGCTTTTTGATTTTCTGAAAACATGTGAAGCTGATCTGAATTTTTACGTTTCCTTTGCTTTTTGATACGGAGATGATTGAATAGAACCGCGCTGAAGCGCCTCTTTCAATGCCATCCGATCTCCTCCTTGATTTCTTTAAATTTATGAAGTCGAGGTTTTGGGCAAACCTATGCAAAATCAACCGACCACGGCGGAATTGCGCTGCTTTTCCAAAGACAAACCGGCTTGCGTTCGACAAATTTCGGATCCTTTGTATATTCTACTCGGGCAAGCATATGTTGTCAACCGCTTTCCCATAGGAAATCGCAGGATAAAAAGAATCTGATTCCAGCCTTGTAAAACAAAGGAAATTTGAGTTCTAACAATTCCTAAAGGCCAATAAAAATATCCACCGGAAGAACGCCAAATCAAAACATAGGATCTTCTTTCTATAAAGAGTTCCCGCAAAGTTCTGGAAAAATCGCAATAAAAAGTGGATATTTTTTATTTTAATAATCTATAATTAAACAGACAGTAAAATTTGCTTTAAAAAAGGCGTTTATTTTTCTTTTTCACAATAATATTTGCTGTTTTACCAGTGTCTTAGATTCTATACAATTATAGCTTAATCCTTTAATTTATGTCAATCGAAGTCGACTTTCATTATCTTCTGTCGGCGATCTGGAACAAAAAATGCGGTTACAATTTAGTATAACGGATTTTTCATCAAATAGTAAAGTTTTGAAAATTAAATATTTCTCTTAGTGGATGGCGTCTAATGGGGAATTTGTTGCTTCTGCCTTTTAACCATAGGCATGTGACTTTAAATCCATAGATTGGGCGATATAAAGTAAAAATCTAAAACGATAGTATACATAAAAAACCGTAACGTTTAGAATTTTTATGTTTAAATTTTTGCGTATTTTTAAAATAAACAAACAGAAAATATTAAAAATAATATATTTTATTATTGACTTTTTTGATATTGTATGATATTTTTATCTTAACGTTAAGATATGAGCGGTAAGCTTTAGCGCAGGTTAAGCAGCTTTTTTCGATGGGTGCTGCTGTAGGCTGGATTTCCCATTGGAAAATTATAGAGAAGAAACCTAAGGCTGTTTTTTTGGGGCTCTCGCTGTGCACGGAAGATTTCGTAATAGCCGCATTTTACGATTGACCACAAAGGGGGATAAGTTGAATATGGTATCCATTAAAGACGTGGCGAAGGAAGCTGGTGTTTCGGGCCACTACGGTATCAGCGGTGGTAAATGGGCTTGATTGCGTAAACCATCCACAAGAGAAAGAGTATTAGAGGCGATCGATCGCTTAGGCTATATTCCCAATGTATCCGCTCGGGAGCTTGTAACGAGAAAAAAAAACAGAATATCGGGCTGATTACCATGACCTATGACCGATATGAGTCCAGACGGCACAGCAAGGATGGCAGCGAGGATATTTTTTATACCGAATACATATTAAAAATAGCGGAATGCCTGAAAATATGGGGGTGGGCTGCTGCTGAAAATTTTTACTATGAATCAGAAGCAAAAGGCTTCCGAAGCTTATTGTACAAAAAAACGGGTAGACGGAGTGATCGTGGTTGGTTCCCTTTACACCAAGGGAGTTTATCAAGCTTTTGAGAAAATACATTCCGGCAGTAGTAGCGCTGGGCTGCCCAAGCGAATTTTCAGATTATGTGCGCAATGATTATACGGAGTCCGTAACATTGCCGATCCGTTATCTGATCGCGAATGGCCACGACGGATTGGGTTTCCGGCGCCAGCGGAGACCCGCTGACCAGCGCTTATCACTATAAGCTGTTGATATCAGATGGCTCTGAAGAGGCCGGAATTCCTTACCGGAGGATTATGTTTTCGAAAGTATCTGGTCATTCAAGAAGCCAGCTGCGTAGCCCGGAAAATCATGGAACTCCCAGAAGAAACACGCCCTACGGCGGTAATGTTTGCCTGGACATTATTGCGGCAGGCGCCTATCAATATTTTTACGAGAACCGGATCCGAACTCGATGAAACCCTTCACAGTGGTAGGCTGGCGAAAATCTGCCATCTTCTCCCTGCCTTTGTGCCCACCCTGACTTCGGTTGACTGGCAATAAGGACCGTATGTCGGAAGAAGCGCAATATCATGCTGAAGCGTTTGGAAAAGCGGCGCGGCAACAGCTTTGGCATTGTGATTCCTTGCAATATTGTAGAGCTGCTCCTTCGGTGAGAAAAAGAGTAAGGCTTTTAGCCTAAAATCAAAACGTTAAGATTTCTGTTTGACAAGACTGCAGCTTTGGCAAATGGGAACGAAATAAATTTTAATTCAGAATCGGAGGTACGAAAAATGGCAAAAGAAGTGTATCGCTGCTTTTCTTTGGCTTGGCAATGCTCCTCTCCTTTGCAGCCTGCGCGTCCGGAGAAGAAGAGGCTCCGCAGGGCAGCGGTTCTCCGGGGGAAAGCTCTGAAGCGAAAACAACGGGGAATCGAAAGAAAGCCTGAGCGGTAGTGTGACAATGTGGACTTTCTAGATGTGAATGCCGACAACGGGCGCTCAAAGGTTTTGGCTGAAGCTGATCGAGCAATTTGAAAGAAAACTCCGGTGCGACATTACGGTGGAGACCCAGGAACACCACAATGTCGGCCAAAATTATCGCAGGCCATGCCGCAAGGCTGCCTGATATCTTTATGATTAATATGGCTAATTTAGAGAGTGCCATCGCCCGGATATGGAGCCTTTGAAAACCTATTTTATGATGACTGCACCGACGAGCAAAAAAAGCCGACATAGACAACGAACTGTTCCGGGCAGGCTGCGACGGGACCTACCACTATGAAGTTCTTGTTTTCCGGCACCTTTGGTATTATGTACCGGAAAGATCTTGTTTGAAGAATTTGGCATCAAGGCAGAGGACATTAAAACCTGGAGATTTGCGGGGCCGCCCAAACGCTGACCTACGTTAATGACGCCATTCAGGTATGGGGCTACGGCGTTGGTTACGCCACGGATGTCACAGACCCTCACGGCGTGCTGCCCAATCGTACCTTCTTCAGCCAGGAGTGGTGAATCTTTAACGACGGCACCCGAACACCGGTCGGGGGAGCAGGGGCAGGCAGGTTTGCAATTTCAGATCGATCTCATCGACAAATACAAGTGTTGCGCCGAAGTCGCGTGGCAAGACCCTTGAGAAATTTACGCGATTTTGAGGCGGGACAGTACGCAATGATTTCCGGCGGTTCTGTACGGGTTCCCACAGTGGGGGTGCGGCCAACTGTTTGATCCTGACGATGTGGGCTTTATGGCTTATCCCGCGTGGAACGAGGGCGAGGAGTTCGATTGCCAATGCGTATTCGTGGAATACGGCGGTTTGGTCTGGTCCCCAGGTGAAAGGAAACGGCGGGGCCTTCCTGGAATATCTGGTGTCTCGGAGGCGGATAAACTGTGGTGCACTGAAGCCCAGCAGATTCCGTTTAAATTCCACTCTGAAAGCTGCGCGGAATTTATTGGCACGCCTGATAATGAGTTTATGATTACCACCAGCGACATTTATGCCAACTCCGCGCTGGTGTTTTTCCGGCTCCTATCCGATCACAGGCTTCGCACTTGACCTGCAAAACGCTATGATTTACGCGTATCGACGGTTATACGGTGCCCCGGAGGCTTTGGAGCAGGCCGCAAAGGATTTCCACGGACCGAATGTGTCTCGATAAGGGAAAATAATGCGAAACAGATCCCGCGCTGTGGAACGGCGCGGAGGATGAAAAGCTTCCGCGTCCCGTTCCTTTCGGATGAAGGGAGTTGAATGAAATGGAAACTGAGGATATGCCGCCATTGCGCCGCGCGCAGTGGAAGAAAAAATTTTCCCCTATCTTCTCATATTCCCCACCTTGCTGCTGGTGCTGATTTTTTAATTATCCCTTTGGCCTTTGCGTTTTACTGCAGTCTATACCGATGCGATTATAGGCGTTCTCCAAATTCATGGGGCTGCAAAACTATGCCGACGTCTTAATGGACGGATATCCTGGCGTCTATCGGAAGATCCTTTTTGTCTCTATGCTGAGTCTGGTTTAGCACTGGTATTAGGTGTGCTTTTAGCGCTTTGGATTCATATGCTGACAAAGGGAGCGGCTTATATCTTACAGCTGCTTGTGCTGATCCCCTGGGTTACCTCTATGATCGTAGCAGCCATGCTGTGGAAATGGATATTTCAGGATGACACTGGCCTGCTGAATTATCTTCCTTCCTTGTTTGGAGTTGGGAATGTAGGCTTCCTAACGGATAAGACAATCGCCATCTATACGCTGGTCTTTGTCATGACCTGAGAGTGATCGATATGTCATGATTCAAGTGCTGGTGGGCTGAAGGCTATTCGGTGGAATATGAGGAAGCCGCAAAAATCGACGGGGCTAACAAATGGCAGATGTTCTGGCGGGTGCGCTTCCTCTCTTAAAAACACCTATGGCCCTGTCAGCGATTATTGTGGGCCTTTCCAATTTAAACAACCTAAACGTACCTCTAACCTTGCTGGCGGGGGAGGGCCGGGAACCTCCACCATGGTGGTGGCTATCGAAATTTACCGCATGAGCTTTACGAGCTATCATTTCGGCGAGTCCAGCGCTTTATCCATTGTGCTTTTGCCTGGTGAATTTCCCTGCTTACCATTTTCTACATGAAGGCGGTGAAGCATGAAATCTAAATTGACTGGGGGCAGGTTTCTGCTCCGGCTGCTGGCGGCGCTGGCATTTCTCGCGATTTTAATAGTGAATCTGGCGCCCTTTGTATGGGGATTGTTGACGTCTTTAAAGCCCGCCGGGAATTGATGGTGTATCCTCCTAAGTTTGTCGGCTTTTCTCCAAGCGTAGAGCACTATGCTACCGTTTTCGCCGGTACTTTTTCACAGCGACGCTCAACAGCATTTTTACAGTGTTGCCTCGATTGTCGTAGCATCCTTTGTGCGATTCTAGCTGCCTATGCCTTGACCCGGTATGTATTTAAAGGTAAAAATGCTGTTTTACGTAATCCCTCAGCGGAATTCCCTTATCTATGGGAAGCGCGGCTATGGTGGTGCCAAACTATATGCTCTTTTCCATATTGGGAATGAATAATCAGTGGTATACCCTTCCTTTAATTTATATCGCCTATAACATCCCCAATGTCTGTGTGGATTATGGTAGGCGGAATGCAAGGAGTATCCTACGCCATTGAAGAGGCTGCTCAGATCGATGGGGCCCTAAATGGTACATTATTTTCTGTCTGGTACCGAGAATCTGTATGCCTACGATTGCCTGTGCGGCCTTGCTGATCTTTATTGGCGCATGGAATGAATATACTGTTTCCTCGGTTTTAGTCAATTCTCAAAGCCCTATATCCAATCAGGTTTCTATTTATAATTACATCGGTTATTTTGGCCGTGAATGGGGCCTCGACCGCTGCAGCTACCATGCGGTGATTCCTATTTTAATTGTATTCATATTCTAGGCAGAATGTTGATTTCCGGACTGACCGCTGGCGCGGTAAAAGGAATAAAACAGGAAATAAAGGTGATAAAAATGTATCGTGATAAGTATGATCTAATCGTTGTAGGAAGCGGTCCCGGTGGATTTGCCGCTGCGATTGCCGCGGCGCCGCAAACGTGTCTACGGTGGAACGGAACGGGCAGTAGGTGGACTTTGACTTCCGGCCTGCCGCTGCTGGCCTTTTAGACCGAGCGAAATCAGGTGGTTGGCGGTCATCGGTCAGAAATTTGTGACCGGTTAAAGGTAGACGGCGTTAACAAGCATTGCCATCCTTTGCTTTGAACTCAATCACCAGCGTTAACGCGGCGTGGATGAGCGTTGTACTGTTTGAATGTGCGAAGAGGAAAAAGCGCTGGATACTTCTTTACGCGGAGCTGGATAGGGTAATCGTGGAAAAATGGAACTGTAAAGGGGATTACGGTACTCTGTAAAGGACATAGGATGTCTTTTGGAGCGGACGTGGTTATTGATGGTACCGGCGACGGTCATGTGATCTATCAAGCCGGGCGAAATATGAAAAAGGAGGCTCGAAACACAAGGGTGGTATGCAGTCTCCTGCCCCTTTGCTTTGAGCTGAGTAATGTGGATTATGATAAATCCATCGCATATTTAGAACAAAACCCAGAGGAATACGGGGTTCCGGATACCTTTGAGGGGATGCGTCAAAACATATCGTTTTTAAAGACAATGTTTGCTTTAACGTTATGGGCTTTATTCTTTAGTAAAAAAGCCAAAGCAAACGGGGATTTTAATATTCCGAGAAATATGATCGACTACTGTAAGCAGCTCACAGGAAACGCCTTTATAAACGTTACCCGGGCGGTCAATTCTGATTCCACCGATCCGGAAAGCATGGTTCAGGCGGAATTTTTGTGCCATCGTCAAGTAAAGAGGCCTATCAGATGATCAGGAAATATCTGCCGGGTTTTGAAAACTGCCAACTCGTCTCCATCATGCCCTATACCGGTGTAAGGAGAGCAGGCGATTGGTCGTAAAAGAAAAAGCTGACCTTACAGGATGTGCTTGCTTTAAATATTCCGGAAGATACTGTTGCCATCGCCGGTTACAACAGGGACACCCACAGCCCTAAAGATGGTCAGATGCATTTGCTGGCGGTAGAAGGCACGGGTGACATCCCCTACGGGTGTTTGGTATCGGAAAATGTGGAAGGGCTTTTGGCAGCCGGCAGGATATCTCCACAGATCAGGACGCGTTTGCCATGATTCGAAGTGATGCCGACCTGCCTTGCGGTGGGTCAGGCTTCGGGAACGGCGGCAGCCCTGGCTGTTCGAAAAAGTGCACGCCATCAATTAAATGTAGCGGAGCTGAGACAAGAACTGGTTCAGGATGGAGCCATTATCGACTTACCGTAATACGAAAACAGACAAATCCAAGGGAATAAAATTATCAAGCTTTCATCATGAGCCCTGAGGCTGGGGAAAAATACAGCCTCAGCTTTTATTTATGGGAAGCAGAAGAGATGACTCTTGTTTCAAGCGTATGGAGAGAAGTAACCCAAAAGCTGGAGCTATTGAAGGCCCTAATAGGATTTTGTACCATCGCTTGGGGGAAAGAAAGTAAAAGAAAAAGCCGGCCCAGAACGCGAGGTGCGTCCAGGCTCAACCTGGCCGGAGATGAAGAGATTTGAACTCTTGCGCCGGGGAACTCCCGACCTACCGCATTTCGAGTGCGGACCCTTCAGCCACGGGTACATCTCCAAAAGTGATTTTTAAATGGTAACTAACTATTCTTGGAACAACCTGTTCCAAGGCCGTTGAGAGGTCTGCATATCATCACCAAGTTCTTCTATTCTAAAGAAAAAAGTAAAATGTCAAAGGGAAAATAGTATATAAATAAGAACAAATCAAAGGCGGTGATTATTTGCCTTATACAACCAGAGAACTTTTGGCGAGATTGATAAAATGCGAGGCGGGCGGAGAAGGCGACGATGGAATGGCGGCGGTAGCCTCAGTGGTGAGAAACCGGGCTGATGTCCCCTACGGAGAATTTTTTCGGGTAAGCCAGGGAGGAGACATTCGAAGAAAATAATCGAGCAGCCCGGTCAGTTCGTATGTATGCGAAGTACAGTGGGAGGAATACAACTCTCAGAACGTGTGGAACATGGACCCGGAGGAAATTCATTACCAAATCGCGGACTGGGTTTGGCCGGCAACACCTTCAGCGCGGTGGGGAGACAGCTTGTTTTCTATAACCCCTACAGTGAAACCTGCCCTACTTATTTTTCCCCGAACGGAATGGGGGTGGCCTATAACCGAATCAACCAGCATTGTTTTTATCGGCCTACAGAAAAATATGCCGAGTCATAAAGCGAGGTACCTAATGAATAACGAACAATTAGATTTAGCCAGCATTTATGGAATTCCGTCCTGTGCAGGCGGCGATTGCTCACCAGGGGCGGTCTTTACTCCGACGAATCCTTCCCCGTCTACCCCAGGCAAACCGAATTCCACGTTAGAAGAAATCGCCGGCTATAATATTCAAAATCCGAAAATTCCGGCACTTCCGCAAATTCAGCCCACCGGGACAAAGCGTTCCCATGACAGGCTCTAACGTAGGGGAAAGCACCTCGCATATGCAAAGCCAGACTCCTCTACAAATCACTCTGGCGCCGCTGACGCCTACCAACCAGCCGCCGCCTATCTCAGGAGAAAGCCTGCAATATTTGAATGGATTTCTGCGAACTCAGCTGGGATAACCGTCACGGTGGAATTCCTGGTAGGAGCCTAATACCCTTTTGTAGACCGGACCGGCGTTCTTCTGGCGGTGGGCGCCAACTATATTTGATCAATGAGATTCAAACCGATGATATCACGGGCCTGTGATTTCTATAATATAAAATTTATTCGTTTTATTATTAATGTGTTTTTTCATACATCGTTAGAGCAAACAGGGAAAGAAACGCCTTCTAATTTGTTTAGAAGGCGTTTCTTTGCGTTTTGCCCTATCGTAAAATTACCATCCTGATCTTGCGGGGAGAGAATAAAAGTGCTCACAAAACGGTCACGGCAGGAACAGCATCACGCAATGCGAATTCGTACGCAACGAACCGTTTATGGATTTCCAGTAAGGAAGGCGCGGACGGAAAGGGGAAAAAAAATTAGAGGAGAGCTATACCATTCCGGTTTAAGAGGCGCGAAAGGACGAAGAGGCAGAGAAATGAAGAAGGCGCGGAAAAAAGGTTTCAAAGATTCCAGCGGACCGCGGGCGTAACTGCTTTTTCAAAGTGTAGAAAGGGCAGGCTTTGGAGATTAGCCTGAAAAAAATATAATCTAAGCTTAACGTAAATTTAACATAGCAAAGTAAATGATAACAGCGTACTCGAAAATTAGGAGGAGGGTGAAATGAAAAATTCGCATCGATTTTGCTGGCCGGATTAATGGCCCTGTCGCTGTTCGCCGGCTGCAGCAGTGAGTTACTTCCACCAGTGACGGCAGCTCCGCCGCCAGGCTTCCAGCAGCGGGACAGAATCTCAGGTGGGAACCAGCGGCAGCTCAGAAGATGCTTACGCCGGTCTCCGGAACGCTTAACGCTGAACGGCTCCACTTCCATGACCGCCGTGTGCAACGCACTGGGCGGGCTTTATGGCGAAATATGACGGGTGTAACCGTGAAAGCGAATACCGGCTCCGGTTTCCGCTGTGACCGCGGTCAACTGACGGGACTGCCTTAATCGGAACTTGTCCAGAAAGGTAAAGGACGATGAGGATCCGACGGAAAGTTCACCAAAGGTCACCATTGCGCTGGATGGCATCGCCATCGCGGTTAACCCTGAAAACCCGGTAGACGCTCTGACCTCTGAGCAGATTGAAAAAATTTTTGCGGGAGAGATCTGGTGAGCGAGGTAGGCGGCGATGACGCCCGCGATCACTAATGATCGGACGCGAGAGCTCCGGTACCAGAGACGGCTTTGAAAGCATCTTCGGTTTCGGCGAGGATAAAAATGCTTACGCTGCTGAGGTTCGAAACTGGTATTGTGGTTTCAAGGTTGCCTCCGATCCTTCCGCCATCGGCTATGTGTCCCTAGCTTCTGTCAATGATGAAATCAAAGGCTGTGTCTGTAGACGGCGTAGAAGCCACTGAGGAGAATGTTTCCAACAGTACCTATGTGGTACAGCGCCTTTGTTCAATCTATACCAAGGGCACCGACAGCGAACTGGTAAAAGCCTGGTTTGATTTCCCTGAAGTCTGACGAGGGCCAGCAGATTATCGCCGACCAGAAGCTGGTTACCGTAGACATTGACGAGAATACGGAAAACCAATAAGCTGATTCCCCAGCGGTCCTTAGGACGCGTATGGCGGGATCAAGGGCTCAGCCGGGAAAAGCTGGCCGGACGGTCAGACGGCCCATTAACAAACAGCCGCGGGATTAAAAACGCGGCCAGCAGCTGCAAGACCAAACCTGGCCGCAGGGATCCCGCCGCGGGCCTGCTGAAAAAGTGCGCGGGGAGCATACGGGGCAGGCTTTTACATAGATTTACTATCCCTAAAATTGCCTTTACAAACTCCCCTTGCTGTTGCCCGGACCCTCAATTGACGTATGTCATGAGGTCCGTTTGGCGGTTTTACCAATCGAAAGCAGCGCGGCCCAGCGGGGAGGGAGGGGGCGCCAAGGAGGTTTCATATATGGAAAAGGCCATGAAAGACGATGCCCATTTGAAAAGGGAACGGCAAAAGCGGAAGCTGAAGCCGTTGCAATGGAATCGTTCCCTATCGCGTTTTCTTCCTTATGTCAATTATACCTTTAAGGACAGCACGCTTTGTGCTGTCGCTTATCAAATTTTAACCAGCCCGGGAATCCGATTTCAGGGCTATTTGATTTCTATCCTTGCTTTCCAAAATCGCTGTGCTTTGCGGGGCGGTGCTGGCTTTGACGGGCGGAGCGCTGCTCCTTTTGAAAAAGCCTGGACTGGCGGGAACCGGCTTTGTGCTTTCTGCGTCGCCACCCCCTCTCATTGTGCTGATGACCAGTTCCTCCATTCAAACGGCGGTGACATCCCAGGGTCAGCAATATTATCATCAGCTATCAGTGGCCTTTCTCCTCACCCTGATTTTAGGCCTGGCCGCCGGTGTGCTGGCTATTTGGACCAAGGGCGGCGAAAAGCTGGCGGAAAGCATTTTCCGGATTTTTGCCTGCGTGTCAGTAGGCTCCGTGGTGATCATTACCGTATATATGATTGTTTCCGGAGCCCCTGCTATCGCGGAGATCGGCCTGGGAAATTTTCTCTTTGGCACCGAATGGGAGCCGAAAAGCGGCGTTTACGGAATTTTGCCCTTGATACTCTCCTCCATCGCCGGTACTGTGGGGCAGTGATTATTGGTGTTCCCATCGGAATTTTAACCGCGGTTTTTCTGTCGGAAACCGCTCCGAAAATGGGTGGCCAGTGTGGTCCGCCCGGCGGTGCAGCTGCTGGCGGGTATTCCCTCGGTGGTTTACGGCTTTTCGGGATGCTGATCATCGTTCCGCGATCCGGAGCATGTTTCCCGGACAGACCATCGGCGACAGCCTGCTGGCGGTAATTCTAATATTAGCGATTATGGTGCTCCCACCATTGTCAGTGTGTCAGGAAACCTCTCTGCGGGCGGTGCCGGTATCCTACGGGAGGCTTCCTGGCCCTGGGCACCACTCCGGTGAAAACTATCTTTAAGGTGACGGTTCCGCCGCGAAATCCGGAATTTTGGCAGGCGTTATTTTAGGCGTGGGACGGGCCATCGGCGAAAACCATGGCTGTGATCATGGTGGCCGGCAACGTGGTGCAGATGCCTTCCATTTTGGGCACTGTCCGGCTGATGACCACCGGTATCGTCATTGAAATGTCTATTCTCGGCCTTCACCGCCAGGCGCTGTTCGCTATCGGCCTAGTGCTGTTCGTATTTATCATGATTGTCAATATCGCCTTACCTATATTTCCAGGAAAGGAGTGCAGATGGGCGTGACTAAATCCCTTTCGGACCTTTTCAAAATCGCCATCAACGGTGCGGCGCTGCTGACATCGTGCTGGCAGGTATCATCCTTTATATCTTGATGCCCTATTGGGAATTCCTCAGCACCTCCTCGCCAAGCGGCGCCAAGGCATTGCCCATGATCCATCTGTATATCGTGGTCATTACGCTGATCGCCACGCCTATCGAGTTTCATCCGCCATTTGTCTGACTCAGTACGCTAAGCAGGGAGGCTGGTGCGGGCCATCGGTTTACCACGGAGATTTTGTCCGGCATCCCCTCGATTCTGTTTCGGCCTGTTCGGCTACACGGTGTTCTGCGTAATGTTCGCATGGGAACCTCCATTTTGGCCGGCTGCCTGACCATGACCCTCTGTATCCTGCCACCATCGTCCGTCACCACCGAGGAAAGCCTCCTCGCGGTGCCCGGCTCCAAGGAGGGAGCCATGGCCTTGGGCGCGGGCAAACTGCGGGTGATTTTGGGCATCGTGCTGCCCTGCGCCGTTCCGGGAATCCTCACCGCCGTGATTCTGGCCATGGGCCGTATCGTCGAGGGGAATCGGCGGCGCTGCTGTATACCTCGGCATGTCCTACAATATGCCCAAGTTTCTTCGGCCAGATCATGAATTCGGACGAACCCTGACCCTGCACCTGTACCAGAACCGCTATGCAGGCTACCTCCGACGACGCGTTCCATATCGCCTTCGCCACCGCCGCGGTGCTGCTGGTCATTGTGTTCCTTTGAACCTTTGGCCGGACTGGTGAGCAAAGACCTTGAAAAAAGGAGCAATAACATGGAAAACAGCAAAAGTAAGCATTCAGAATATGGATCTGTATTATGGAGATTTTCACGCCCTGAAAAATCTGAACCTGGAAATTCCGGCCAACCAGGTTACCGCCTTTATCGGCCCGTCCGGCTGCGGAAAATCTACCTGCATCAAGACCTTTAACCGGATGAACGACCTGATCGACGGCTGCAAAATCACCGGCACCATCAAAATCGATGGAAGGACATTTACCCGACCCCGACGTGACTCTGCTGCGGAAGCGGGCGGGTATGGTGTTCCAGAAGGCCAATCCGTTCCCGATGAGCATTTACGACAACATCGCTTACGGCCCCCGGGTACACGGGATCAAGAACCGGGCGAAGCTGGATGAGATTGTAGAAAAATTCCTGCGGGGGGCGGCACTGTGGGATGAGGAATGAGACCGGCTGAAAAAGTCCGCGCTGGGCCTGTCCGGCGGGCAGCAGCAGCGGCTGTACATCGCCGGGCCCCTGGCGGGTGGCCGGATATCCTGTTGATGGATGAGCCTACCTCGCCCTGGATCCCATCTCCACCCTGAAGATCGAAGACCTGATGGAGGGAGCTGAAAAAGGATTACGGTGATCGTGGTGACGCACAATATGCAGCAGGCCGCCGTGTGGCGGATATGACGGCATTCTTCCTGCTGGGGAGATCATCGGTTTGATAAACCCAGCTGATGTTCAGCACGCCTAAGGACAAACGGACGAGGAATATATCACCGGACGGTTTGGCTGATCGTAGACAAACCAAGCGGATTCCATTATAATAAAAAGGAGAAAAAATTTCGAATGCCAAGAAAAATATTTCGATCAAAAGCTGGCGGATTTGAAACCGCAGCATGAAGGAAAATGGGAGCCGTGGTGGACCGGAGAATCAGGGGAAACCATGGAGGCTTTGAAAAACCTGGATAAGGACCTTGCCGCGGAGGTAGTGGGCGGCGACCGGGAGATCAATCAGGTGGAGCATGAAATTGAGTCGGTATGCATGAATCTGCTGGCGCTCCAGCAGCCTATCGCCACAGATCTGCGGGTGATCGCCTCCTGCTTAAAAAATCATCACTGACGTGGGCGGGTGGCGGACCAGTGCGCCGATATCTGCGATATTATACAGGCGGGAGAAATTCCGCCCAGTCCAGCGTTGTGAACCATGGTGCAAATGCTGGAAACAGCTGGCGCGATGTTTGAAAAGGCCATGGACGCCTTTATCGCCCGGGACGTGGAGCTTGCCCGACAGGTCTGCGGCATGGATGCCAGGTGGACGCCATGTTCAGCAAGATCGTGCTGGAGGTCTGCGGCACCATCACCGAGAAATCCTCAGAGCGTGATGAAGGAGGGTTGACCTGATGTTCATCACCAAAGTATATCGAGCGTATGGGGACCACGCCACCAATATCGCGGAATGGGTGGTTTATATGGAAACCGGCGTTCATCCGGATTTGAACGATGGAAGGATTTAGAAGCTTAGGAGGAAACCGATTTGCCAGATTTAGTTTATATTGCCGATGACGAACCGAATATCAGAAAGCTGGCGGCCCTGGCGCTGAAGGATTCCGGCTTTGAGACCCAGGAGTTTGCCGACGGGGTGTCCTTAATGGCGGCTGTCCGAGTGCGAAAGCCCGACGCCATTGTGCTGGATTGGATGATGCCGCCTCCCGACGGTCTGGCGGTATGTCATAAAATCAGGGCCGATGAAAGCACCAGGCCCATCCCGATTTTGATGCTCACCGCACGGGGCGAGGAAGTCGACCGGGTGCTGGGATTGGAAATGGGCGCGGATGATTACATTACCAAGCCCTTCAGCGTGAAAAGAGCTCTGCGCCCGGGTTCGGGCGGTGAGCCGCCGCAAAGGAATACCTTTCGCCGGTTCAGGACGAGGTTCTGACCTGCGGGCCGATCTCCGTGAATACGGCGGCCCGCCGCTGCCTGAAAAACAGGGGGGAGCCGGTTGAACTGACGATGAAGGAATTTGACCTTTGGTCATGCTGATGCGGAACGCAGGCCGGGTGCTGACCCAGGACGCCTTGCTGAATAAGGTGTGGGGGCTGGAATATTTCGGGGATGCCCGCACCGTGGATGCATATCCATCTAAGGCAGAAGATCGAGGACGAACCGGATAACCCAAGGCTTGTGGTCACCCTGAGAGGGGTGGGCTACCGGTTTGCCTCCGCCGAAGACTTGAAATAGCTTTGTACCCTAACAGGAAAGGGAGTGCGCCGTCCAGACCGAAGGGAATAAAGAGTGAAGGGCGGGGAAGCCCAGGAACGGAAGGAATTTCCGCCTTTCGCCTAACCCGGCGCGAGGGGCGGCAGACTGTTCCAATAGGCGGAAACTATGATTGATGGAAAAGGGGGGAAGCTGCCTTGCAGAAGCGCTTGGTGCTGATCAACGTGGGGGTGGTAATCATCGGATCGCCGCGGCCTTGCTGGCTATGCCCCTGGTGCGGAACCTGTATCTGGAGGTTTCACCGGACCTTGGACTCCGCTGTGATGCTTCTTACTACCGACGGCGATGAAATTCAGGAGGATCCGGAGGCCTTTGTCCAGCGGAAGCGGGAGGCCTTGCAGCAGGCGGGCCAGGATATCCGCCTGACAGTAATTACATTGGACGGCCAGGTGATTGGGGAAACCAGCAAGGACAATCCCACCGGCATCAATCCGGAGAATGAGAACCATCTGGGCCGGCCGGAGGTGCAGGAGGCGCTGCAAAGCGGCGTGGGCTTTGATACAAGAAAATCGGAAAGCACAGGGAAACCTACCTTTATGAGGCCAGAGTACTGGGAGATTATGTCCTGCGGGCGGCGATGCCTGTGACCGAGATGGACGAGGCCACCGAAAGCTGAGCCTCTTCATGCTGGCGGGAGTCTGCTTGGGGGGAGCTATTGTGGCGGTGGTATCCGTTGTCAGCTCCCGGAACATTGTGCGCCCAATGCTTCGGCTCACCGAGGCCACCCGAAAGGTCGCGGCCGGTGATTTCGAGCCGGGTACCGGGCACTACCCCAATGAAATCGGCCAGCTGGCCCAATCCTTTAACCGGATGGCGGATCAGACCCAAAAGGCGTTCTCCGAGCTGACAGAGCAGGGCCATCAGCTGGAGGCGGTGCTTCAGGGAATGGACGACGGCGTGCTGGCGGTAGACCAGTACGACAACATTCTGCTGTTTAACGAGCGGGTAAAGGCGCTGCTGCAAAATAGCGGACTGAAAATTGGAGAAAAAGCTGGACGGCTCCATCGTGCTGTCCCAGCTCGCCGGATACCTCAGAGAGCTCTCGAGACCGACAGCGTGGTTCGTAAGGAAATTAAGCTGTCCAACCCGGAGCGGATTATGACTGTGTACGCCGCGCCCTTAAACGCGGAGGATGCAAAGGATGGCGGCCTGCTGGTGCTTTCCGATGTGACGGAAGTGAAAGCTTCAGCAGCTGAGAAGCGAGTTTGTAGCCAATGTGACCCATGAGCTGAAAACGCCCTGACCTCGATTCGAGGGTTTATTGAGCTTTTTAAAAATCCGGCGACCGGGATGAGGAAACCCGTCAGTATTTTTTATGACGTGCTGGATATTGAGGCGGAGCGCCTTCATCATCTGATCGACGATATGCTGGTGCTTTCCCAGATTGAAAACGCTAAGGATGACGTTCAGACGGTGCCTTGCAATTTAAATCAGGAAATCGAAACTGTGCTTCGGCAGGCGAAGCCCATCGCTGAAAAAAACGGTATTGTGCTGCGGCTGGAGGCGGAAGAGGCGTTTTTGGTGGCATCCTCGCCTACCAGGCTGCAGCAGCTTTTTGGGAACCTGGTGGAAAACGCGATCAAATACAATAAGCCCCAGGGCAGGGGTAACGGTGACCTTGCAGCGCCAGCGGAATATGGTGCTGGTCAAGGTCAAGGATACCGGCATCGGAGTTCCGCAGGAGCACCTGCCCCGGCTGTTCGAGCGGTTCTACCGGGTGGATTCCAGCCGCTCCCGCGAAATCGGCGGCACCGGCTTGGGCTTGTCTATCGTGAAGCATTTGGCCGGCCTGTACCACGGCGACGTCAGCGTGGAAAGCGTGGTAGGGGAGGGATCGGTGTTCACCGTCAGGCTGCCCTTATTAGAAGGGTAGGATAAAACGGTGTTGAACAGCCTGCCTGCCGGGTAAAAAGGGAGCCAGTGCTTATGCAGAGGGTGAAGCTGAAACGGCCGAAAGGGCGCTGTGCCAAAAACCTATAATGGTATCTTGAGGGGACAGCATGGCAAATCGCTATGCTGTCCTGCTTTTTCTCTGTCGTTCAATGGTCTGCTTGTCCTCGTCCTGTTTCAGTCCCCCGATAAAGTTCCAAACGATCTCGATTTTCTGTCGGCGGTGGCCGATGGACTTGTCGGGCGCGTGGACGATTATCTTCTTCACAAACTCATTGACGATGGTAGGCGTCAGTTCCGTGTTCCCACATACTTACGGATAACAGCGGCGAAGCTGTTGAAGTCGGCCTTGTCCTGCTCGTAGTTGTTTACCGCCGGTCTGTCTTAACCTTTTCCGTCAGTTCTTTCTGCTCCGCTTCATATTCGGCGGACAGCTTCAAAAATCTATCGTGAGAAATCGCACCCGCTATATCGTCCTCATAAATACGCTTGAAAATACGGTCTAAGCTCCGCTATCCGTTTTTTGCTTGTTCGATTTCTTTCTTGCGCCTTTTTGCCGCCCTTTTCCGCTTCTTCAAACCGTTGTTACACCGTCTTTTGGAAAGCGTCATAATGTCGTCAAAAAACATGGCCGTTACATCGAATATCCGGCGCAGCACAAACCGTTTTAGCGTTTCCTCTCGGATAAAGTGTGCATGTGGAATACCCGTATTGCTCTTGTAGTTCGAGCAAACATAATGCTCCTGCTTGGGGTAAAACTGTTTGTGGTGCAGAAATAGAGCTTTTCGCCACAATCGGCACAGTAGAGCAATCCAGAGAATAACTCCCTGCCGTTTTTCCCGTCTTTGCGGGGCGGCGTTTGTTCACCCGTAATTCCTGTACTCTCTGCCACACCTTTTCATTGATAATGGCGGGTTGTGTGTCGGCAAATATTCTCTGATTTTCGGGGGCATTGTTGAGCCGCTTTTTCAGCTTGTGGGATTTGGAATAGGTCTTGAAGTTGACCGTACACCCGGTGTATTCCGGGCGTTCCAAAATGCCTGCAACAGACTTGTAATCCCACCGATAGAGATTATCGGGCAAGGGTTTTCCGTCATGCTTTGCGTAGTGTGCCTTGACGGTTAAAAACCTTGTCGGCGGTCAGCACCTTTGCAATCTGCATTGGCCCTTTTTCCGTACACGCATAAGCAAAAATCGCTTGACTACCTCGGCGGCGTCCTCGTCCACTATCCACTTCTTTTTGTCGTTCGGGTCTTTCATATACCCATAGGGCGGATTACTGCAAAGATGTTCCCCGGCGTTGCCCTTTGCCCTCATAACGGCTCGGATTTTCTTGCTGGTATCTCTGGCGTAGAAATCGTTGAACAGGTTGCGGAACGGGGTAAAGTCATTGTCCCCCTTGTCGCTGTCCACGCCGTCATTGATGGCGATATACCGAATGTCACTCTCGGCAAAGAAACTCTCGGTGTAATAGCCCACTTTCAGATAGTCACGCCCCATACGGGACATATCTCTTGACGATGACCGTCTTGACCTTTCCCGCTTCTGCAAGGCGTATCATTTCATTCCAACCGGGGCGGTCGAAAGTTACACCCGAAACGCCGTCGTCGATGAAAAACAAGGGGTTAGAAAGCCGTTATCGTCAGCGTACTTTTTGCAGGATTTTTCTTTGATTAGCAATGGAATTACTCTCGCCGTCCAAAAGCATCTTCTTGGCTTAAACGGGCATATAAAGCGGTAATGTTGTCGGGATAATTTGTATTTGTCATGTGTTCATTCCTCCTGTAATGAACGCCCGACAAACAGGTTGCTATCTGCATTATAGCGGACTTCTTTTTCTTTGTCAGCAGGCGATGTGACGGTTTCCGATTTTATGCGCCGTTCCATTTTGTCATAGAGCAGTTCCGAGCCGCCGCAAGAGGTAGATATTTCATAGAATGTACCGCCGATTTTGTAGTAAACCGTTTCGTTCAGCGGATTGCCCTTTTCAGGCAGTAAATCGCTGTTTTCGTCTTTTCGTTTCCGTTCCATTCCTTTCCCGTCCTTTCTTCTGTACTAACTACGGAGCAAGCATAGGAAACGGATAGCCGTTTCCGTTTTTGCTACGCAAAAATGCTTGTTGGGAAGTTTCCCAAACCCTCATTTCGTCAGCTTTGCAAACTGTAAAAGCAGCCGCCGTTCCGACTTCCACACCTCCGCCATAAGCCCTTTCAAATCGTCCATATCGGCGGCGTAGATACCGTCCGTTTCATTGACACGCCGGGCAATTTGATTGAGATTAACGCCTATCTTTTGAAGTTGCGCCGTATGAGCTTTTATCTCCGGCGTATCAAGCTGAATGATGTACCCGTCTATGAGCATTTTGCGGGCGAACGCAGACAGGTTTTTGTCGGTATCTGCTTCATCTTCTGTCCTATCAAGCCCCGTTCTTCTTCCGTCACCCGAACAATGATTTGAACACTTCGTTTTCTGTTTTTCATTTGCTCCCCTTTGCTAATAAGGCGTTTTGAAACGGGACATTTGCCCGCCTATCTTTTAACACGACCATATTTTCAAAATGCCAAAGATTCTGAGAAAGAATATTTCTTCCCCTACTACCTACACCACCGCACTTTGCGTTTTTGCCAAAGATTGAGGCGAAAAAGTCAAAATATTTTTCTCACCACTACTACGGTGGAGATAGGGTAAACTTCAAATGAAAGCAAAAATATGCCTGCTCATTGAGAGCAGGCGAAGGGCGTATCTATTATGGTGGAAATGTTCATAGAGGTGTGGTAAAATAATTGTATACAATTAGGCAAATTTCAATTTGTGGAGGAATGAAAAATGATTATTAAGACAGTCGAAAAAAACAATACGCTATGCGCTGTTATCAGCAACGATGGAATCGTTATAAAGATGCACAATCTGCGTTGGATTTGTTGATGAACGCTAAATATTAAGCAAACACCAAAAACGTTGTTATTAGCAAAAGCTGATCTCTGAGGATTTCTTTATTCTCGGTACAGGTCTTGCCGGTGAAATCCTGCAAAAAGTACATCAATTACGGTGGTCGCATTGCAATATTCGGTGACTATTCGCACTATACAAGCAAACCCCTAAAAGGATTTCATTTACAGAAAGCAACAAGGGTAAAGATGTATTCTTTGTTGAAACGGAAGATAAAGCCGTCGATATGCTTACTCGTTAACTCCCGATTTGTAGGAGATATAGAGCCATTCAGCATTGTCAACGATAAAATGAACGGCTAACGCCGTCGTTGACAATACTGCCTGCCCCCTGCTTTACGAGTAATCAAGAGGGCAGAAAGCAACAAATGCTTTTCGCCCTCATAATATCATGGTCTATGTTACGCATTTAGAGGTCAAAAAGCCTGTATTCATGCGGCTTTGCAAGTGCAGAAATGGGGTGAGTAAAGGGTTTTATACTCCCTACCCCCAAAAACGGCGTTCTATTGCGTAACATTCGCCCTTTAGCACAAGCATATAAAGATAGAAAGAACGGGCAAGCTGTTGACTTCTTGCCCGTTCTTCGTAGCAGCCCTGTTTGTCAGCCGTTAAGTTAGTTTGTTGATACTACTTCCTTATCGGCGTTTGACAAAACGCTGTCCCCTGTTGCCTATCCGCCTTTGAAAAAGGCGGATGTCTTATTCCGGCCAGAGCTTCGATGAGAGAGAAACAGTTCCGTCTTCCTCACCACAAAGGACAATAATGCCGTGTCCTCTCGGACGGAAGTTCGGGATCATTCTCATGAGCTTTTCAATCTCGTGAAGTGATGGGTTTTGCGTAAAATACATCTTTTTATTTCCTTTCTCTGTAAATACAAAAAGCCCCCGGATTTTGAATACAGGAAAACAAAATCCGAGGGCTTGAGGGAGTGTCGTTTACATATTCAGTTGTGGGGCATCTGCCTGTTCAAAGGACGGCGGTTCATCTTCGAGCTTGGGATACCCGTATTGGAAAGCTTTTCTTCGAGGAATTTCAGCTCCCGTTCCTGTTCGTAGGTCAGGCTTTCGCAGTTGTCCTGTGCATATGCGATGCAGCGATACAGGTTCGCCGCTTCATCCTCGGTGAACAGCCGGTTTGTCAAGCAGACCTGAGCGGGTGATGAAGGCTTCTTTTACATAATCGAAATTCGGGGAATAATCTCCGTGAGCAACCGAGGACTTATCGGCGTTTTGACGCCAAGTGGTAAACATGAAGCCGTGCTGCTCGCTGTACATTCCGGCAAGGATGGTATCGCTGTATTCTGCCATTCTGCGGTATTCGGAAACATCGGGAATTTCCATTGGGGGCGCGGTTTCATACATTCTCACATACTCTCTGATTTTTCGCTGCCTGCTCTTTCATATTTTCAAGTGCTGCTTTCCAATCGTCCGTCACGGTCTTATCTCCGTGATATCGAAGGAAAGCCGTCCTCATTCTGAGAGCAGAGGGGGATACCGTCATAGGATACCTCCAACCGTTTGCTTTCTTCATTATATTGTCCGGTGCATTCGTATTCTGAGAGCTTTCGCAAAAGCTCCTGCTGATATATGTTCATTGACTTTACCTCCTACACTGTTGTTGTGAATTTAGACAAACAAAAAAAAGCCGTATGGTTTTTATCTTCCATACGCCTTTCGGTAAAATATTCGGTTTTGTCGGTTCAAGTCTTGTCAGAATAGGATTTTTGCTGTTTGGCATCTATAAAACCCTTGCTGAAAAACTTTCCCTGAAAATGCCGAAAAAGCCTTGAAAAATCAAGGCTTTTTCGATGGGGCATCTTTTTGTTCCCCTTTTATGGTGCCGGAAGCGGGGGTCGAACCCGCACGGTGTCGCCACCACTGGATTTTGAGTCCAGCACGTCTGCCAATTCCATCATTCCGGCATATAAAATAAACTTAATTAAGATAAGACGTTAAGGCTAATGCCATATTTTTCCGATTTAGATATAATGCTAAAAAAGTTTATAATATCAAGGGTCAAAATATCAGAATATCAATGCTGTAAAAAATATAAGTACCTTAATGGCCTTGAATTTAGTATCTTTTGTATTATACATAATTATAAAGTCAGAAAGATTCGAAAAGTATTCCACAATTGCTGTCGGACAGAAATACGAAATCTATATCTTAATGTGTTAAATTTTAAATTATTATATCATATGTTCAAAAAAAATCAATAGTTAATTTTAATATTATATCAATATATTATAGTCAAATTGCAAAGGTGTAGGACTTTGCGCGGCAAAGTTACTGTCGCTTGCGGAGAAACAAAACATGATAACCAAAAGTTTTATTTTTTAAGTATAAATGAGTATATTACAAGGTATATATTTTCAGGAGACTTTAAATTGGTGCACTTTTTGAAATCAGCGTTTATATTGACAAACTTGCGGATATGTTTTATAATTATAACTAAAAAGCAAGAGGTTCTTTAGCCATGAAGGAGATCGGATCGCTTTTTTTTCAGATACATATTATTTTGTCGCCGGAATATCGAATAACGGCACTTGACGCTCCGTAAACAGGTAAATATGTAATCTTTGATGTGTTTTTGAATTATTTGTAGTTTAGGAGTGCAGTATTTTTTTAGGGAAAGGACATTTTGATGAAATCAAATTATAAAGGCGTAACGCTCACAAGCGGTGGACATATTTGGAAAAACGGAAAATTTATTTCCGCGTCAGGAGATAGTTCTTCTGCGCGTTCAAAAACAATTGCATACGGAATTCTTGCGGCTCATAACGACGGAGGAAAGCTTCCGGAGGAGATGACGGACTTCGGATTCACTTTGACGCGCTTGCTTCGCATGATATAACGTATGTTGGGATTATTCAAACGGCGCGCGCCAGTGGTCTTGAAAAATTTCCTATTCCGTATGTACTTACGAACTGCCATAACAGTCTTTGCGCTGTAGGCGGAACTATTAATGAAGACGACCATGTTTTCGGACTTTCTGCGGCGAAGAAATACGGTGGTATATATGTACCTGCTCATCAGGCGGTAATTCATTCGGTAATGCGCGAATGCTTTGCCGGCTGCGGACGTCTGTTTTGGGTTCGGACAGCCATACCCGTTACGGTGCGCTTGGCACGCTTGCGATGGGCGAGGGCGGTCCGAGCTGGTAAAGCAGCTTCTGAGCCGTACATATGATATTCCTATGCCGGAAGTTATCGCAATCAATCTTCATGGGGCACCGAGAGCTGGTGTAGGACCTCAGGATGTAGCTATCGCTATTATCGGACGGGTATTTGACTGTGGCTTTGTCAAAAATAAAATAATGGAATTCGTCGGTGACGGCATTTCAAAGCTTCCGATTGAATTCCGCAACGGAATTGATGTAATGACAACCGAGACGGCATGTTTGTCATCTGTATGGATGACAGATGAAGAAACGCACAGATATCTTACAGTACATGGACGCGGTGGAGATTATAAGAGACTAATGCCGGATGACGGTGCATACTATGATGGTGTTGTCGATATCGATTTGTCTCAGATTGAACCGATGATCGCACTGCCATCCCATCCGTCGAATGCTTTTGCTTTAGGTGAATTTATTGATAATGCGGCTGATATTCTTCATGAGATGGAGCTCGATACTCTTCTTGGCAAAGTAAAGGACGGGGCTGTATATGTAGATCAGGGCGTTATTGCTGGCTGTGCAGGAGGTACATTTGACAATCTTTGCGCTGCAGCGGACATTATCGGAGACCGCAGTATTGGTTCCGGTTCGTTTGCTATGTCGGCGTATCCGGCAAGTCAGCCTGTGTTTACCGCATTAATAGAAAATGGCGTGATTACAAAGCTGCTTTCTTCGGGAGTTACCGTTCGTTCAGCGTTTTGCGGTCCATGCTTCGGAGCCGGAGATGTTCCTTCGAACGGCGCATTCAGTATCCGCCATACAACAAGGAACTTTCCTAACCGTGAGGGTTCAAAGCCCGGAAACGGACAGTCTGCATATGTTGCTCTTATGGATGCTCGTTCAATTGCCGCAACCGCCGCAAACGGAGGAAAGCTTACATCGGCGATTGGAGCTGAGACATCAGAGTACACGTATAAATTTGACGATTCTGCTTATAAGAGCCGTTTCTATAACGGCTTCGGACATCCTGATAAGAGCGCGGAGCTTGTACTCGGCCCTAATATCACCGATTGGCCGGCTATGCCAAAGCTGGGTGAAAATCTTCTTGTCGGGCTGGCTTCCGTCATCGACGATCCGGTTACTACAACCGATGAGTTGATTCCTTCAGGAGAGACCTCGTCTTACCGTTCTAATCCACTCGGACTTGCAGAGTTTACGCTTTCAAGAAAAGATCCTGAATATGTTGGAAGAGCAAAGTCTATAGTAAGTGACCCTATAAGCGGAACTGTTCTGTCTGCCGTTAAGCGAATTGACATTGATCGCGGACATGAATCCGAGACGGATATAAATGAAATACAGACAGGAAGCGCAATTTATGCGATAAAACCGGGAGACGGTTCCGCGAGAGAACAAGCGGCGTCATGTCAGCGTGTCCTTGGCGGTCTGTGTAACATTGCGCGTGAGTATGCGACAAAACGCTACCGTAGCAATCTTATTAACTGGGGAATGCTGCCACTTCTTTATGACGATGATGCTCATAGAATTCCGTTTACAGTCGGCGATTATTTGTATATTCCAGAAATTCGCGGTATAATTGAAAACGGAACGGCTTCATTCGACGGATATATTATTCGAGCGGACGGAAGCACAGAAAAATTACGCTTGGTCTTGCGCCTCTACAGACGATGAAAAGAAGATAATTCTGGCTGGATGTCTTATTAATTTTTATCACGAGGGACTTTGATTTTGTAAATCGGAGGATATTGCCATGCTTGAAAAAACCGTAAAAATCTGCAAAAGTTCTTGACGCTCTTAGTGATGCAGCTTCGGAGCTGGAGGATATTCTTTGAAAGCGAGGATATATACCGGGATTCGTTAGCAGCTGATGCCGCCGCAGACGATGAGTATAATTCGGCTGAACTTGTCTGCGATTCTCTCGATGAGGCAATCGATGGCGTGAATGAGGCTATAGATCTCATAGAAGAAATTCTTGACGAGGATTAATAAAATTTTTAAAACATAATTTTTAATATGTAAAAAGACTGAGGCAGTGTATAACAGCTGCACTCAGGCTCTTTTGTACTTTTATAATTTCGTCACTTCGGACAATACTTTCATTAAACTTCCTGCGATGATTTTTTTTCTGCAATAATTAATTGTACTGTCTAAAAGTAGTACGGTGTCTGATTTTTTATGAATGGATTAAAAAGCTTTTTTTCGGTACGCTGACTTAAGACTAAGTCGCATATAATTGCGGAGAAATTATTTAAGACGAAGTTTATCTTTGAGATACGTTCCCGTATAGGATTTTTATGTTTTCGGCAACATGTTCGGGAGTACCGGCAGCGATAATTTTTCCTCCGCCGTCTCCGCCTTCCGGTCCGAGATCAATAATATAATCGGAAGTCTTGATAAGATCAAGATTATGCTCAATTACAAGTACGGTGTTACCATTATCGACGAGCTTTTTTGCAGGATATCTATAAGCCGTGAAACATCTGCACTGTGCAGACCGGTGGTTGGCTCATCGAGAATATAAAATGTTTTGCCGGTAGAGCGTTTTGAGAGCTCGGTAGCTAATTTAATTCTCTGTGCTCTCCACCTGAAAGTGTCGTGGAGGATTGTCCTATTTTTATATATCCGAGACCGACTTCGCTAAGGGTTTTAAGCCTTCTGAAAATTGACGGAACTGCAGAGAAAAATTCAGTCCTTCTTCAACTGTCATGTCGAGTACGTCATATATGCTTTTTTCCTTTGTATTTAACCTCAAGCGTGTCGCGGTTATACCTGTGTCCTTTGCATACGTCACAGGTTACATATACGTCGGGGAGAAAAAATGCATTTCGATTTTTTAACTCCGTCTCCCTCGCATGCTTCGCATCTGCCTCCTTAACGTTAAAAAGAAAAAGCGTCCTGTTTTGTATCCGCGTTTTTTTTTGCGTCGGGAGTTGAAGCGAAAAAGTTCGCGGATATCTGCAAAAGACCGGTGTATGTCGCCGGATTAGAATGCGGAGTGCGTCCTATCGGGCTTTGATCGATTGCAATTACCTTATCCAGCATGTCGATTCCGTCAATTCTGTCAAATTTGCCCGGAAATGTTAGCTCGGTTTAAATCATGTGCCAAAACCGGATAAATTATTGAATTTATTAAGAGATGATTTTCCGAAACCCGACACACCGGTCACGCATACAAATGTACCAAGAGGTATTTTTACGTCTATTCCGCGCAGATTATTTTGTCTTGCTCCGTATACGGTAAGAAAATTTCCGTTTCCTTTTCTGCGCTCCGGCGGAACTGAGATTTCCTTTCTTCCGGAAAGATAATCTCCGGTGACTGAATTCCTGTTTTCCATAATTTCCTTCAGGGCCTGCGGCAACGACTTGACCGCCATGAATACCCCCGGGGCCTATATCAACGATATAATCGGATTCAAGCATAGTTTCTTTCGTCATGTTCTACTACAATAACGCTGTTTCCATGGCTTCTCAGATTTTTAAGTGCTTCAATCAAACGGCCGTTATCCCTCTGGTGCAATCCGATGCTCGGGTCGTCCAGTACATACAAAACTCCTATAAGTGCGGAGCCAATCTGCGTTGCAAGCCTGATTCTCTGTGCCTCCTCCTCCTGAAAGAGTTCCTGCGCGGTGACAGATTCAGATAATCAAGTCCAACTGTGTCGAGGAAGCGAAGGCGCGACTTTATCTCCTTAAGAATTTCTTTTGCTATGACCGTTTTAACCTCGTCAAGCTCAAGATTGTCAAAGAAGACGATAGCTTCTTTAACGGACATACTGCACACACCTGATCTATATTCATTCCGCCAACCGTAACAGCGAGTACTTCTGGTTTCAGTCTTTTTCCTTTACAGTGTGACATGCGATTTCCTCAACAAACTGCTCGTAATATTCATCCTGAGTCTGATCAAAACGAGCTGTATCATTCCGACAAGTCCGGAATACTTAATATCCTGATGCCGAACGACGCCGTCAAAGCTTCGAACAATCGAATATACCTCATCTCCCCGTGCCGTATGCCAATGCCTGAAGCGCGGAGTCTGAATAATCGCATATTGGCGTGTCGAGCGTAAAGTTATGCTTTTTCTCCGACTGCCTTGAAAAGCGGCCCCATCCATGTGTCGTCGTCAATGCTTTTAAATCCGTTGCATACTACAGCACCGCCACGTAGTGACAGCGTTTTGTCGGGTATCAGGCGATCGAAGGAAATCACTCGTTTTTCACCGATACCTGCACAGTCGGGCAGGCTCCCATCGATTGTTAAAGGAAAACATGCGAGGCTCAAGTGCAGTAACACTGATCCCATGTTCTTCACATGCGTAATTTTGTGAAAAAGACATTTCTCCGTTTCATTCCGTCCCTGTCGAGTACACTGATTATCAGATTTCCGTCAGATAGGGAAAGAGCGGTTTCTACAGAATCGCTTAGGCGTTCGCGTATATTAGGTTTTATAACCAGACGGTCGACTACAACATCAATTTTATGCTTTTTATTCTTGTCAGTTTGATTTCTTCGCCTATTTCATACATGCTTCCGTCGACGCAGTAGCAATACAAACGAACGAA
>VOFB01004301.1_pt1 | contig 39100 bp, 81 predicted proteins | sample 5384141 | NCBI WGS metagenome assembly VOFB01 (sample SAMN12384721, study PRJNA508395) | human gut metagenome | isolation source: healthy gut A | host: Homo sapiens
CTATCCAATAAGAGTAGAAGTTTTTAAGTAGATTCAAAACGGCTAAACAACAAAGAGAAATAATAAATGATGCTAGAAAAGGTTTAGTTGATATTCTTATCGGTACACACAGAATAGTATCTGATGATATAAACTTACCTAATCTAGGACTAATAGAAAGTAATAGATGAGGAGCAAAAGGTTTTGGAGTTAGACACAAAGAATCGCTTAAAAGATAAAAAATACTGTTGATCTTTTACATTATCAGCAACTCTATTCCAAGAACGTTACATATGTCATTAAGTGGAATAAAGAGATATGAGTGTAATTGAAGAACCACCACAAGAAAGACATCCAGTAATAACTTATGTTGCAGAAGCAAAGGAAAGTATTATTCAGGATGAAATTGAAAGAGAAATCGCTAGGGGTGGACAAGTCTTTTCGTCTATAATCGAGTGGAAACAGATTGAAGAGATGGCGAGTATGGTACAAAAATTAGTACCAGATGCTAGAGTAGCTGTTGCACATGGTAGAATGACATCTAAGGCACTTGAAAATATTATATTAGGATTTTTAAATAAAGAATATGATGTGTTAGTCTATTACAACAATAGTTGAAACAGGAATGGATATATCAAATGCAAATACAATGATTATATATGATGCAGACAAAATGGGGCTTGCTCAGCTTTATCAGTTAAGAGGTAGAGTAGGTAGAAGTTCTAGACAAGGTTATGCATATTTAATGTATGAAAAGACAAAGTATTAAGTGAAATAGCAGAAAAAAAAAAGACTAAAAGCAATTAGGGAGTTTACAGAATTTGGTTCTGGGTTTAAAATAGCTATGAGGGACTTAGAAATAAGAGGTGCTGGAAATATCCTAGAGCACAACAACATGGTCACATGGCAGTGATAGGTTATGATTTATATGTAAAAATGTTAAACGAGGCTATAAAGAAAGTAAAAGGCGAGGTAATAGAAGAACCTATAGATGTCGAAATTAACTTAGCTGTAAATGCATATATTCCTAATTTTATATTTCAGAAGAGATTGATAAAATAGAAATGTATAAGAAAATAGCATCTATAGAAAATAAAGATGATATGGAAGAAGTTAAAGAAGAATAGTAGATAGATTCTCAGATGTACCTAGATCAGTTCAAACTTTACTTTATATAGCATATATAAAATCTATGTGCAAAAAACTAAAGATAGAAAGAGTCACTCAAAATCAAAATGAAATTAGTTTAGTACCTTTAACAAGATACAAAACTAAAAGAAAAGGTTGGCTACAAAATTGTAAATGAATTAGTAGATTTACTAGAAAAAATGTGTAAGCTAAACGAAAAATAATATGAAGAGGTGCATGATATGAAAAAAAAAGTTATGGCGTTAGTACTATCATTTGTTTTAGGGATAAGCATGATAGGGTGTTCTGACAAGGCAGTTGCAACAGTAAATGGTGAAAAAATACCTGCTAAATATTTTGAAACTTATGTTAACTGGACTAAGTTAGTATATGAATCTAATTACGGATATACATCTTCAGTTTGGAAAACTGAAATGGAAGATACAGCAAGTTCTAGTGATTCAAAAAGTAAAAGTGATGAAAAACAAACTTATTGGGATGCTTTCAAATCTCAAATACTTGTATCTATGGAACAATCAAGTAGTATATCAAAAAGCTAAAGAAGTTAAAAAGTAACTCCAACAGATAAAGAAGTTCAAGAACAAGTAGATACTTTTAATAAAACTGTAAATAGCAATGATTCGACAAAAGAACAAGCTAAAAAAGCTGGTATAAATGATGAATTCTTAAAATATATTTTAACTAGAGAATTAGCATATAGTGCTTAAAAAGAGTATTATAATAAAAATACAAAAAGTAGATGAAAGTACTTTTAAAGAAAGAATATGAAAAAAATAAAGAGTCATATGATACAGTAACTGCATCTCATATATTAATATCAACTCAAGATGATAGTGGAAATGAGTTATCTGATAAAGAAAAAGCTGCAGCTAAACAAAAAGCTGAAGAAGTACTTCAAAAACTAAATCAGGTGAAGACTTTGCTGAATTAGCTAAAGAATATTCAGATGATAGTGCAAATGCTTCATCTGGAGGTAATTTAGGTGATTTCACTGCTGGAGAAATGGTTGAAGAATTTAGCAATGCTGCATTTGCATTAGATAAAATGAAATTTCAGACATAGTTGAAACTCAATATGGGTATCATATAATTAAAGTAACAGATAAAAGCTACTACATTTAATAAAGCAAAAGACCGCGTTAAATCTGCTGTTTTATCTGAAAAATTTAATAAAGAAGTAACAAAATTATTTAAAGAAGCAAAAATAGAAGAAAAAAGATGATGTTGTAAAATCTATTTCATACAAATAGATTTTACAAAAAATACAGTCAAAAAAAATGGGGGAATAAATTGAAAAATTTGTTCCTTATTATTTTTGAAAAAAATAAAAATATAGTAAAAAATGGATATTATCTTAAAAAAAAAGGATATGCCAAAAACAGGTGTAAAATTTATCGAATTTAAGCGAAAATAAAAAATACATAAATTTTAAAATTATAAATATAATTAAAATAGAAAAAATTTTTGACAAAATAAATAATTATTATATAATTGTAACCGAAATTTGTATATTTTCTTTTCAATGGCAAAAATACAATAAAAGAAATTAATGGAGGATTATCATAAATGAGAGCGACAGGTATAGTTAGAAGAATAGATGACTTAGGGAAGAGTTGTTATTCCAAAAGAAATAAGAAAAACTTTAAGAATAAGAGGGGATCCACTAGAAATATTCACAGCTAAAGACGGAGAAGTTATATTAAAAAAAATATTCTCCAATAGGTGAATTAAATGAATTCTCACAAGAATATGCTGAAACATTAGGTGAAACATTAGGATACGGAGTTGTTATAACAGATTTAGACTCTATAATATCTGTATCAAAATTACCAAAAAAAGATTACAAAAAAAAAGTATAAGTAAAGAATTAGAACAATTAATAGAAAATAGAGAAACAAAAGAAATAAAAAGACGAGAATAAAATACCTCTATACAAAGAAGATAGCAATTCATATAGTGAACAAATGATAATGCCTATAATAAGCGTATCTGGGGACTGTATAGGAAGTATAGTTATAGTTGCTAAAGAAAACGAAAAGTTACAAGAAGGAATCGACAAAATCCTTAAAGTAGCATGTAGTTTCTTAGAAAGCAAGTTCAATAATTTATCAAGAGACCCTTTTATAGGGTCTTTAATTTTTAGATATTCTGAAACGATTTATAAACAAAATCTTAAGACATTATTAAAAATGTGGAAAATATTGAATAAATCATTAGAAGTGTGATATATTAAAATTTATTACAAATGTTTATATACAAAGAATCGGAGTTTGTATATAAGCAGTCTTTTGTATTTTAAAAATGAAATGATATTATTTGAAATTTGAATGAATATAATTTCATATGTTTAATAAAATGGAGGTTACGCGTAATGGATAACAACAAAAATAAAGACTCCTTTTTAAAGGGTGCGCTTATACTTGGTGCAGCGGGTGTTGTTGTTAAAATAATGGGGGCATTCTTTAGGATACCACTTGGGAACTTAATAGGTTCTACTGGTATGGGATATTACCAAGCTGTATACCCTGTTTATACATTATTTTTAACATTAGCAACAGCTGGGTTTCCGACTGCCTTAGCTAAATTAGTTTCAGAAAAAAGGGCCATTGGGGATTTTGGTGGTGCTGCTAAGACATTTAAAGTGGCATCGACCGTATTATTCCTTACAGGGCTTGTTTCGTTCTGTATATTCTATTTTGGAGCTGATTTCATAGTTAATGGTATTATGAAAAATGAAGGTGCATTAGCAAGTATGAAGGCGATAGCGCCAGCACTTTTATTTGTACCGTTAATGTCTTCATTCAGAGGATATTTCCAAGGTAGAAGAGAAATGAGCAAAAAAATTGCTATTTCTCAAATGGTAGAACAATTCTTCAGAGTTGTTTTAGGTATAGCAATCGCTTATTATTGGATGGTTAGTTTTGGACCAGAACAAGGAGCTGCTGGTGGTGTATTAGGAGCAGCAATAGGTGGATTTGCATCAATAGTATTTTTAATTTTAGCGTACTTAAGAACTTCAAAAGAGCGTCGTGCAGAACTTGAATTAAGTAAGAACTTTAGAGTTGAAAGTACAAAAACAGTATTAAAAAGAATTTTATATGTTGCAGTACCAATAACTATAGGTGCTTGTGTTATGCCTTTTAGTTAATATGGTTGATAGTATAGTGGTTGTAAGAAGACTTCAAGAAACTGGATTTGATGTTGATACAGCAAACTCTTTATTAGGTCAATTAACAGGTATGGCTATGGCAACAGTTAACTTACCGGTATTTATAGATCAAGCTATAGGTATGAGTTTAGTTCCATCTATCTCAGAAGCTTATGCGTTAAATCAACGTGGAAGAGTTAAAAAAGAAGCTAGAAACGGAATTAAATTAATATTAATAATAGTATTACCATGTGCATTTGGATTAGCTGCATTAGCAACTCCAATAATGAGTTTATTATATCCAAGTGAAACAGGGGCAATAGGAAAAATGTTATTTGCTTGTGCGCCTTCTGCTATATTCTTAGGATTAATATATGCGCAAAACGGTATACTTCAAGGTATGGGTAAACCAATGGTGCCAGTTATTGCATTAGCAATAGGTATGGTATTTAAAGTAATACTAAGTTATACATTAACAGGAATACCATCTATAAATATATTTGGTTCAGCTTATAGGAACTTTAACAGCATATGCAGTTGCAGCGTTAATAGAGTTTTTATACATAAAGAAACACTTAAATATGAAATTCTCGAAAAAAGAATTTTTATTAAAACCATTATTAACAGTAATAACTATGTTTGTTGTTGTTAAAATGAGTTATGCATTAACATTCAAAATATTAGCTAGTAACACACTTTCAACTTTAATATCAATCATGATAGGTGGATTAGTATACGTTATAGTATTACTTGCTATCGGTGGTATGAGAAAAGAAGAAATATTGCTAATGCCAAAAGGTGAAAAAATCTATAGAATGTTAAAAAAATTAAAGTTAATGAATTAGAATAGGAATAGATATTGAGATAAAGACAATAATTATAATGATATTGTTTTAAAGTGTAGTCATTAGGAGTGGTAAAATGGGTAAAATATCAATTGTAGGTTTAGGGCCTGGAGATTATTCTTTAATAAGCCAAGGGGCCTTAGAATTATTACAATCATCTGATAGAATTTTTCTGAGAACAGAAAAGCATCCAACTGTGGATCAATTAAAACAACAAATAAACTATACAAGTTTAGATTACTTCTATGAAAAAAGAAGAAAACTTTGAAAATGTATATTTTCACATATCAGAATTCATAATAGAAGAATCTAAAAAAAGGAGATTTAGTGTATGCAGTTCCTGGACATCCAAGGGTTGCAGAAAAGACTGTAGGAATAATAGAAGATTTAGCTAAACAAAACAACATAGAAGTAGATGTAGTAGCCTCTATGAGCTTTGTAGACGCTATGTTCAACTATTTAGCTGTAGACCCAGCTGATGGATTTAGATTAATAGATGCTTTCGAACTAGAAAATTCACCTATTGATCCAAAAACTAATACAATTATTACACAAGTATATGATGAGTTTATTGCATCAAATGTAAAGATTAAACTTATGGATTACTATGACGACGAACAAGAAGTATATATCGTAAATGGAGCTGGAATCAAAGGTCAAGAACAAAAGGTTTTAGTTAAATTATACGAAATTGACAGACATAGAGATTTATTTAACTACTTAACAAGTTTATACATACCTAAGTCTGCAACAAAATGTATAATACTGTTTATGATTTACAATCAGTTATGAAAGTTTTAAGAAGTCCTGAGGGATGTGAGTGGGATAGAAAACAAACTCATGAAACATTAAAAAATCTTTAATTGAAGAAGCTTACGAAGTAAATCAAGCAATAGACAACGACGATATAGACGAACTTATAGAAGAGCTAGGAGATGTATTATTACAAGTAATATTCCACTGTCAGATAGGGGAAGAAGATGGATACTTCAACTTAGGAGACGTTACAAGTGCAATATGTAAGAAATTAATACATAGACATCCGCATGTTTTTAAAAATCAAGAAATTGATATGAATGAGTTTGATAAAACATGGGAAGACCTTAAACGAGAAGAAAAAGGTGAAACAACTGTTACAGAAGGATTGGAAAGAATTCCTGCGTATTTACCAGCTTTAATGAAAGCCAAAAAATTCAAAAAAAGGCGGCTTTAGTTGGATTTGATTGGGACGATATCGAAGATGTCCACAAAAAAGTTAAGGAAGAATATAAAGAACTACTTGACGAATGTAAATCTGGGAATATAAAATACATAAAGGAAGAGTTGGGAGACTTATTATTTTCAATAGTAAATTTAGCGAGATTTTTAAAGGTAGATCCAGAGGAGGCGCTTAACCTTACAAATGACAAATTTATCAAAAGATTTGACTTTGTAGAGCAGGGTGCTATAAAATTAAACAAAAGACTGGAAGATATGACACTAGAAGAAATGGACGAACTTTTGGGAAAAGGCTAAATTTCAATAAATTTTAGAAGGAAATTTCTAGTACGTATAGAACTAAGAATTAATAAGTTTTATATGAGAAACAATTTAGGAGGTAAATATTGTGAATAAAGCTGAATTAGTATCAAGAATGGCAGAAAAAAGTGAATTAACAAAGAAAGAAGCTGAAATGGCATTAAACGCTTTAATGGAATCAATCCAAGAAGCATTAGTATCAGGAGATAAAGTTCAATTAGTTGGATTTGGGACTTTCGAAACTAGAGAAAGAGCTGCAAGAAAAGGTAGAAACCCAAGAAACCCACAACAAGAAATAGATATACCAGCTTCAAAAGCTCCAGTATTCAAAGCTGGAAAATCTCTTAAAGAAGCAATAAACGAAGCATAATATAAATTTAGGTATTTAAAATCTAAACATTAATAATATAGTATAGTAATTTTAAATAATTACTTTGCAAGAGATGAATAATATTTTTAAGATAAAAAGAACTAAGTAATTATAATGCTTAGTTCTTTTTTTTTTTGCCTTTTTATAGTAATTTTAGATACTTATAAATACCAAATATTTTTACATACAATTAAGGAGGAAGTTTCATGAGATTAGATAAATACTTAAAAGTTTCAAGAATTATTAAACGTAGAACCGTAGCAAAAGATGCATGTGATAAAGGAATCGTTACAATAAACGGTAAAGTTGCAAAATCATCTTCGGAAGTTAAAATAGGGGATGTATTAGAAATAACTTTTGGTGAGAAAAAAATGAAGTTTAAAATAAGTGAGATAAAAAGAGCACGTTTTAAAAAGCTGATGCAAAGGAAATGTATGAAATAGTAGAATAATATTAAAAATCCTCAGTATATTTATATTAATATATAAATAAATTTGAGGTGATAAAGTGGAACATAGTATAAGTTTAAAAAGGTAGATCAGATTTGTTAATATCCGGAGTGGAACATATATATTCCTTTAGCGACAAAAAGAGTAGAGATACAGACTTGTGAGGGTAAGATGGTTATAGATGGAGAGGGCTTAGATATGAATAAGTTAAATCTTGAAGAAAATATAATAAGTGTTCAAGGTACTATAAATTCCATCGTATATTCTAAATCTAAAAATCCGGAAGAAAGTTTTTTTCAAAAAGGTATTTAAATAGATGAATTACTTTATACAAGATTTAAATGTATTTTATGCAACTATTTACGGTGGAATAGTAATAGGAATATTATTTGATATTAACAGGTCATTAAAAAATAACTTTAAATTTATTAAAAAAGTTATCTTTTATATTTGATATACTGTTTTGGCTGATTATAACAGCTATAATTTTTATTGTTGTTAATACAATCAGTAAGTTTCAACTGAGATATTATCATTTTGTAGCACTAGTTGTTGGATTTGTTTTATATTACAACACTATAAGCAAGTTTATACTTAAGTTTAATAATATGGTTATAAATTTCATAAAGTCATTAATAAAGAAAATAATATTGACTTTAGTCGCAATATTGGAGAATTTGTATTACGTTATAGTCTATACAATCCATTTTTATTTGATATCATATTTTACATACCAAACATCATTTTTACAATAAAGAAGAATATATCTAAAAAAAACTTTGGTAAAAAGAAGATGAAAAAGGGTGTGTAGTATGAACTTAAGAAAAAAGTTTTCGGGTCAATATATGTTGATATGTATGTTTGCATTTTTATAATTTTTTCTCTAATAATAGGAGTTATAGTTCAATTGCAGAACATAAGAGACTATAAAGAACAAATAACTACACTAAAATATGAACTAGATGATACAGAAAAACAACTAAAAAGCGTTAAAAATAGTAAAGCTTATAAGAATGATGCAGAACTAGAAGATTTAGCACGAAATCAACTAGGAATGGTAAAACAAAACGAGATAATATATTTAGAAAAATAATTTAATATTAAAATAAGCAAATGGTGACTCTTTTTGGGTTGCCTTTTTGTTTTATAATAAAAACTATATAAATAAACAAATTGATTTTTATGAAATAATTATCAAGGAAAATATAATTAAAGGTAATTATATAGTTAGGAGGATAAGATGAAAATAGGAACAATAGATATAGGCACAGATTCTATGAGATTATTAACTGCTGATTATCAAGATGGAAAAATAATAAATAGAAAAAAATATGTAAACACTACTAGAATAGGTCAAGGTGTAGACAATAATGGTTATATATCAAAAGAGGCGATTGATAGGAATATACAAGCTTTAAAAGAGTTTAAGGCTATATGTGATGAAGAAGGATGCGAATATGTTTGTTGCATGGGGACATCAGCATTAAGAGATAGCAAAATCTGATGAATTTATAGCATTAGCTAAACAAGAAGCTGGGGTAGATGTTGAAGTAATCACAGGAGATAGAGAGTCTAACTTAGGATTTTTAGGAGTGTTAGAAGGCGTTGAAAAGGACGAACTTGAAGAAATATTAGTTATCGATATAGGTGGTGGCTCAACTGAGTTTATCGTTGGAGATAAAAATGGCGTTAATTTCTGCAAAAGTGAAAATATAGGTGCACTTAGATTAACAGAAAAGTTTTTAAAACATGAGATAGTTAGTGATGAGGAATTAAAACAAACTATCTCATTTATCGAGGACACCATAGAAGATACTATTAATAATATAAAAAGCAAAAATATAAAAAAAATTAGTTGGGATAGGTGGCACAGTGACATCTGTATCAGCAATGAACCAACAATTAGAAGTCTATTCTATGGAAAAGGTGCATAATAGTAAAATATGCAAAAAAAAAAGAATTAGACGAAATTCTACAAATGCTAAAAAAATATGACACTAGAGGATAAAAAAGAGACTAAAAGGGCTACAACCAAAAAAGCAGAGCAGATATTATAACAGCTGGTGTAGTAATTTTGGATATAATAATGGAAAAGCTTGAATTAAACGAAATAATTGTAAGTGAATACGATAATTTGGAAGGCTTAATGTGTCAAATAGCAAAAAAAAGATGTCTTAAAGTTTTTTGATTCTATGTACTGAAAATGAAAAATTAATTTCTCCTTCTTTGCTACAATTTTATGTAAACAAAGGAGGAGATTTTTTATGGATAGAACAATGACCATTAAAAATAAGAGGTTGAGTACCAACAACTTAAAACTCTCGAAAATGTTTGATTCAAAGACTTTCATTTTCATGATATGGATTTTTATTAAGCAGATCAATCTTAATTGATGGAATTGCTCCATTAGGATTAGCTTTTTTTCTTATATATATGTAAAGTAGACAAATACCGTATACCAGTTTATATTGCAACCCTAGCTGGAACCTTACTATCATTTAACGAAATGCCGATAATAATTAAATATGCTGTATGCTTAACTTTAATATTGATTTTTAGTAAAAAAAATTAAAGAAATTACAGCAATAATTAAATTAAGTTTAGTAGGTGTGTTCGTAATATTACCAGCATCAATAATATGTACATGCATCACTAAACCAGGATTATATAGTTTTATAATTGTAGGAATAGAAACAATGATAGTATTTACATCATCTTTTATATTTGCATATGGTGTAAAATTCTTAATATCAAATCAAAATAAAATGGCGATAAAAACAGAAGAAGTAATATCTATTAGTTTATTAGCTACTTTCAGTATAATGGGAGTAGGACAAACTGCTATATTGGGGATTTCGATTAGGGCGGTTTTAGCAACAGTGTTTATATTGATATCAGCCGTTGTAGGAGGAGCAAGTGTAGGTTCATCTTGCGGAGTAATAGTTGGACTAGCTTTTATAATTAACAATGCTGTATCAGCAATATATATGGGAATATATGCATTTGCAGGATTAATCGGTGGCGCATTTAATAAAGTAAATAGATATTTATGTATTCTAGGGTATGTGTTGAGCTGGATAATTATATTTGCATATACTTCTGGAATAGAATCAAATATAAATTCAATAAGGGATATATTGATAGGAGCCTTGATTGTATCAGTTCTTCCAAAATCACTATTTTCAAGAGTTGAATCGGCTATAAAAATAAATATAAATACATCCCAATCAGTGAACAATTACATAATGAGAACTAAAAATTTAACAAATAGCAAATTAGAAAATATGCAAAGAGCTTATAATGAGCTTGCAAACACATTTGAAAAAATAAGACAAAAGATGAAATCATAAATCAAAATGACATGGCAGAGTTAATTGACATGATTTATGCAGATGAGTGTACTTCTTGTAGTATGAAAAAGTATGCTGGGAGGTGAGATTTAATAAAACATATACACTTATATACGATATGATTCAGAATTTAGAAGAAGGTCAGTTAAGTACAGAGGCGATACCAGAAGAATTTAGAAGATCTTGTATGAATCCAGAGCAAATTATGAAAATAGCTAATTATTATTATAAATTATTTGCGCTAAATTATGATTGGAGCATGAAGTTTGAAGAGGGTAGAAAGCTAATAGCGGACCAAATAAGAAATATCTCCAAATCAATAAAGGGATTATCTGAGGATATCGAAAATAGTGCTATGCTAGATTTAGTCAAAGAAAAAAACATACTAGAAGAATTAGAAAGACATAATATCATAGTTAATAAGATTAACTATTTAACAAAAGGAAAAGATGAATTTAAAATCACAATTGATAAAAATACATGTGCAAATGGGGGTTATGCGATGAAAAGTTGATAAAAATAATATCAGATTATTTACGAGAACAGTTATCGGCCCAAAAGTATGGTTGTAATATATACAAAGATACTTGTAAAATAGTTCTTACTAAAGCGGAGAAGTACACTGCTACAACCCAAGCAGTTTCATTATCTAGAGACGGACACGTATTGTGCGGAGACAATTATACATATATGGAGATTGATAATGGGCAATATATGATGGCCATATGTGATGGCATGGGAAAAGGAAAAGAGCTTATGATGAATCTTCGACGACTATCGATATACTAGAGAAAATGATTGAAGCGAGAATTGATAATGAAATTGTAATTAAGACAATTAATAATATGCTTTTACTTAGCAATTCAGATGAGATTTTTTTCAACATTAGATTTAGGCATTATAGATTTGAAACAGGGCAAATTAGAGACTGTTAAAATGGGTGCTTGTTCAACATATATCAAAAGAGCAAATAATGATATAGATTTTATATCATCATCATCACTACCTGTTGGAATTTTATCTGATATTAAACTAGATAGACATAATTATAAACTAAACGATGGAGATTACATTATCATGGTTTCTGATGGGATTATAGACGCAGGTAAAAAATAATGATATCGGTGAAAACTGGTTAATTTACTTCCTGAAAAAATTAAATACTTATGATCCAAAAGAAATGATAGATAAGATAGTGGATAGGGCTTTAGAATTACAACTTGATAAAATTGAAGATGACATGACAGTTATGGTCACAAAAGTAAATAAGATAAAATAAATTCGATACGTAATCGATTAGGAGTATTGATAAAATTGAAAAAGATGAATTTAAACTCCAGTTATCTACAAAAAATGTGTACAACTTATAGGTAACTGTTAATAAATAGATGAAAAGTGTTGATAAGTATGAAAAATATTCACAATTATACAATATATAACTAAATATAAAGCGGACTAAATAAGCCAAATATGAACAAGGAAAAGGTTTGTTGATATGTTGATAAGATTGTGGATAACTTGATTATAAACTGTATAAAACTTATAAAAATTGAATAATAAAATAAAAAAAGTCATCCTAATATTAAGTAATAATAAGAAAGGATGACTTTTTATGGGCAAAAAGTTAAATATAATAGGAATAATAGTATTTATAACTGTTTTACAGGCGGTATTTTTTATGGAATAAATAATTATAACGAAAATGAAGTTAATAATGTATCATCATCACACACTAATAATAAGATAAGGTATTTAAATAATAACGAATATAGTAGTGTATTTTCTCCTACTGATAATAGAAATGAAGTTGGTGATGAAGAATCACATGGAAATTATAAATATGTGACATGGAATCTACAATCACTATTTAAATCAGATGAAGCATGGGAAAAAGAATTATCCAAATTTGATAAAGATATAAATGAATTGAAAATTACGTAGGTAAAGTGACTAAATCAAAAACTCATTTTGTATCAGCACTTAAAATCAAAGAAAAACTAGATATAAGATTAGAAAAATTATATGCTTATGCTAAATTAAGCAAAGATATAAATAAAAATTTTATAAGTATTTAGACATGATAAATAAAGTTAGCAAGGTTGACTCAAAAAATACAGCAGAATATGTGCAGAATTAGAATTAGAAATACTTAAATTACCTGATTCTACTTATAAGGAATATACGAAAAGTAAAAAGTAGAAAAAAGTTTAAAATGTATCTACAAGAAATACGAAAAAGTAAACAACATTATTTAGATGAAAAATCAGAAAGTATATTAAACAAAATGGGAAATATACTTTCACTTCCTTCAGATATATACGACTTATTCAGTAATATGGATAAGGATAGTGGAGATACTCCATCAGAGTATTCATCTAAAATTAAATCATCAGATAGAGAAACAAGAAAGACAGCATTTACAAATGAATTTGTAATATATAATGACAATATAAATACACTATCAGGATTATTAATAGGACAGGCGAACACTAATATTTTTTATTCAGATATTAGAAAATATAATTCAAGTTTAGAGATGTATTTAGATAGTGATGAAGTAGATCCCAAAATCTATGATAACTTAATAGATACAGTAAATAAAAACAGTGAATCATTACACAAGTATATCTCATTAAGAAAGAAAAATATTAAACATCGATAAAGTACATTATTATGATATGTTTGTGCCAATTGTTGAAGAAGAAGAGAGCTATATATCTTATGATAAGGCAATTCCTTTAGTTTATGCTGCGCTTGAACCATTAGGAGAAGAATATGAAGATATAGCATATAAAGCTTTTAATGAAAGATGGATAGATGTATATTCCAGCGAAGATAAAGTAGGGGGCGGATACTGTCTATCTGTATATAACAATCATCCATATATATTGCTTAATTACGATAACTCATTAGACTCTGTATCTACATTAGTCCATGAGTTAGGTCATGGTGTTTATGGCTACTTAAGTCAAAAAATCAAGAATATTATAATGCACAACCATCAATATTTACACATGAAGTTGCATCAACTACAAACGAAGCATTACTATATGAATTTTTAATAAAAATGCAGGCAATGATAAACAAAAAGCGTACTATATAACTCAATATATGGACTTTATCAAAGATACTCTTTACACACAAACTATGTATGCGGAGTTTGAACGAGATGTGCATGCTATGTTAGAAAATAACGAAAATGTAAATACATTAGTATTAAATGATTTATGGTCACATTTATTAAAAAAATATTATGGAAATGACTTTGAAGTAGACCCACTTGCAATGATAGGTTGGGCTAGAATACCACATTTTTATAATAGTTTTTATGTTTATAAATATGCTACAGGATGTAGCAGTGCTATAAGTTTTGCACAAGACATATTAAATGATGGGCCAGAAGACTACCTAAACTTCCTAAAAAAAGGTGGTTCAGATAAGCCACTTAATTTATTAAAAAGTGGTGGTGTTGATTTAACAAATGATAAATCCATCCAAGTAAGCATAGATAAATTCAATAAATTATTAGTTGAGCTAGAGAAGTTAACTAATAATTAAAGTGACAAAAAATATATTAATAATGTAGAATAATATGTAAATATGATAGTTTATTTAATAATTAAATTAGGATATATTTTTGTATAACAATGCATTTTGGAGGGAGGATTTATATGCAAAAGAAAATAAGAAAAGCTGTTATACCAGCTGCAGGATTGGGTACTAGATTTTTACCAGCAACAAAGGCTCAACCAAAAGAAATGTTACCAATAGTGGATAAACCAACATTACAATATATAATAGAAGAAGCTGTTGAATCGGGGAATAGAAGAAATTCTTATAATTACAGGAAAAAATAAAAAATCTATAGAAGATCATTTTGATAAATCAGTTGAACTAGAATTAGAATTAGAGCAAAAAGGAAAAAACTGAATTATTAGAAATTGTAAGAAATATAACAAAAATGGTTAATATATACTATATAAGACAAAAAGAACCTAAAGGATTAGGTGATGCAATTTATTGTGCAAGAAGCTTTATAGGAGATGAACCATTTGCTGTTATGTTAGGTGATGATATTGTTGATAATGATGTACCTTGCCTAAAACAATTAATGTCAGCATATGAAGAATACAGAACAACTATATTAGGTGTTCAATCTGTTGCACCAGAAGATGCTAATAAATATGGAATAATAAATGCTAAATATATAGAAGATAGTGTTTACAAAGTTAAGGATCTAGTGGAAAAACCAGAACCAGGCAAACAACCTTCAAATATCGCCATATTAGGAAGATATATAATAACACCTGAAATCTTTGAGATTCTTGAAAATCAAAAACCAGGAAAAGGTGGAGAAGTTCAATTAACAGATGCATTAAAACTTTATCTAAAAAAGAAGCAATATATGCATATGAATTTGCAGGCAGAAGATACGACGTTGGAGATAAATTAGATTTTTAGAGGCAACAGTTGACTTTGCTTTAAAGAAACCAGAACTTCAAGGTCCATTTATGGAATACTTAAAAAAGTATGTAGTGAAAGAACTGTTGAGAAAGAAGTAGCATTATCTGCAGAATTAACTTCTGAAGATGACAATACTGAAAAAAATAGAAAGAGGGAATAAAGTTGGCTAAAAAAGTAGACAAGCTAAGATGAACAAAATTCTAGCTATTGGAATAGCTGTAGTATTACTTGTAACTAGTTTAACTACGTTAATAAGTGTTATTTCATGGTATTTATAAAAAAAATGTAGGAAGATAAATTTTTATTTGTTTTCCTACATTTTTTTTTTGATTTTAATTATCTATGATTTTGAATATATTAATAAAATTATGTTTATTGGAATTAAATAGTAGACATTAAATCAATATAAGGTATAATATTAGTGGTAATAATAAATAAAAAGTTAAAAAATACATATAATTTAAATTGATTAGAATGATATAAATTAAAATTATAAAAAGGAGAGAATTATGGATAGAAATTTAGCGTTAGAGCTTGTAAGAGTTACAGAGGCTGCAGCATTAGTTTCATCACAATTTATGGGAAGAGGAGATAAAAATGGAGCTGATGGAGCTGCAGTAGAAGCTATGAGAAGAGCCTTTGAATCAGTAAAATTAAAGGTGAAGTTGTAATTGGGGAAGGGGAAATTGATGAAGCCCCAATGTTATATATAGGTGAAAAAGTAGGTAGTCAAGAAGATGGAGCTATGGAAGTCGATATAGCAGTTGACCCTCTTGACGGTACTGAATTAATAGCGAAAGGCCTTCCAAATGCAATAGCGGTAATAGCTATGGGGGAAAAAAGGTTCTTTATTACATGCACCAGATACATAAATGAAAAAAAAAATAGTTGTAGGAACAAAAGCAAAAAGGTGCTATAGATTTAAATAAAAGTGTGGAAGAAAATATAATAAATGTTTCAAAAGCGTTAGGTAAAAAAACTACACAAATGACTATTATGACTCAAGATAGAGAAAGACATGATTATATAATTGAAGTTGCAAGAAAATTAGGATGTAAAATAAGAATGTTTGATGCTGGAGATATAGCAGCTGGTATAGCAACTTGTTTTGAAGAAACAGGAGTTGACATGCTTATGGGAATCGGTGGAGGACCAGAAGGCGTAATAACAGCAGCAGCAATAAAATGCATGGGTGGAGATATGCAAGCTCAAATATATCCATTAAGTGATCAAGAAAGAGAAAGATGTCATGAGATGGGATATTCAGATGAAGATATCGAAAAGATATTAACAATAGATGATTTAGCAAAAGGTGATGACTTATTCTTCGCTGCTACAGGAATAACAGAAGGAAACTTATTAAAAGGTGTTGTTAATATGGGCGGAAATAAGGCAAAAACAGAATCTGTAGTTATGAGAGGAAAAACAGGAACTATAAGATTTGTTAATGCTATACATAATCTAGATAAAAATGAAATATTAGTGGATTTAATGAAAAAATATAATATGGAATAAGAGAATAAAGATATATAAAATAATCTATTGTATTTATACTACGATAGATTATTTTTAATTTATAAATAATTATAAGATAAAAGTTACTAATGAATTAAAATGTAAAATAAAGGCTATAAATATGTATTTTATTTTATTTATTGACCATAATACAAAAATAATGCTATTATTAAGTTGTTATTATGTTCGAACTTATAGTAAAAACAACTTCTCTTTTCATGCCGTTTATTTCCAATGAAACTATTAAAAATTGAGAGCAAGGAGGTCTAGTTTTTTGAATACAGAAAATATCAATCTAAATGATTTAAATAATCAAACACTAGCTCAATTAAGAGAAATAGCTAAAGAGCTAAATATCAAATCAGTTACTAAGTATAAAAAAGCTGAACTGATTGATAAAATAAATGAAAATGCTAACAAATCAAGCAATAGTGACTCGGACGAATTAAAACAAAATAATAAAAAAGTACAAAACATTGAAGATACGGCTAAAAAAAATACAATGTGAAAAAGGAAGAGAAAAAATACTCAAATAGATGATTATAATAGTGCAAATTTAGAAAATACAAAACAACCAGCATTTAAATCTGAAAATAATAAAAATAATAAATACGATAATAGAAATTACAATAATAAGAATAATACTCAACAAAATATAAATACACAAAGAAATTATAATAAATTTCAAAAAATGATAATAAACAGTTAAATAATAATAATGAGAATAAGCTTTTAATAATGATTTAAAAATTCAAAAAAAAAGTAACAATATAAAGGGAAATTATACACCAAAAGTAGTAGAAGAATCTAAAATAATTAATGAGTTTAATACTTCTAAAGAAGATGAAGTAGTAGGTGTATTAGAAATATTACCAGATGGATTTGGTTTTTAAGAGGTTCAAATTATTTATCAACAGAAAACGATGTATATGTATCACCATCCCAAATAAGAAGATTCAATATGAAAACAGGGGATAAAATAAGAGGTATAACAAGACATCCAAAAACAGGTGAAAAATTTAGAGCACTTTTATTTGTTCAAAAATAAATGATGAAGATCCAGAAACTGCAATACAAAGAAAAGCCTTTGAAACATTAACTCCTATATATCCACAGGAACGATTAACTTTGGAAAAACAACCAAATGAAATATCAACAAGATTAATCGATTTAATATCACCAATAGGAAAAGGACAAGAGGATTAATTGTTGCACCCCCAAAAGCTGGTAAAACGATTCTTTAAAAAGTATAGCTAATAGTATAGTTAAGAATTATCCAGATGTAGAATTAATAGTATTATTAATAGATGAAAGACCAGAGGAAGTTACTGATATGAAAGAGTCTATCAATGCAGATGTTATATATTCAACATTTGACCAAGTCTCAAGCCACCATGTAAAGGTAGCTGAAATGGTTTTAAATAGAGCTCAAAGACTTGTTGAACACGGTAAAGATGTAGTTATATTACTAGATAGTATCACAAGACTTGCAAGAGCATATAACTTAACTATTTCACCAACAGGAAGAACTTTATCAGGCGGCTTAGACCCAGGGGCATTACATGGTCCTAAAAAAATTCTTTGGTGCAGCTAGAAATATAAGACAAGGTGGTTCACTTACAATACTTGCAACTGCACTAGTTGAAACTGGTTCAAGAATGGATGATGTAATATTTGAAGAATTCAAAGGAACTGGTAATATGGAATTAAACCTAGACAGAAAATTTGCAGAGAAGAGAATATTCCCGGCAGTGGATATCTATAAATCTGGAACAAGAAGAGAAGATTTATTATTAACAGATAAAGAAAAGACTGCTTTATGGAAATTAAGAAAAGAAATGAGCAATAGTTCTATATTAGAAGTAACAGATAATATATTAGAGGCATTAAAAAGAACAAAAACTAATGAAGAGTTTATAAATAATATAAATGGAATTTAACAAATTTTGTAATAAATAAAATTGGAAATAAAAAAGTAAAATAACTAATAATAAAAAGTAAAGAGTATGAAAAATGCTTGAACCCTTCAAAAACATATGATATAATGTGATAGTTGATATTGAAGAAGATAAAAAAATTAGTATAATTAATTTTAAAATATAAAAAGAAAAAAGAGGTGACAATGATGCAAAAAGATATACAACCAAAAATACAATGAAGTAGAAGTACGTTGTGCTTGTGGAAATACTTTCATGGCTGGTTCAACTAAGGACGAAATAAGAGTTGAGATTTGTTCTGAATGCCATCCTTTCTATACTGGAAAACAAAAGAATATAGAAAAAGGTGGAAGAATCGACAAATTCAAAAAAAAGATTCAACATGGAATAATATTCATAAAAAACAGGGGTTGGTTTTTCCAACCTCTATTTTATTATGCATAGGAAATGTATTTTAAGATAATTTAATAAGTCACAAGGGATGTACAAAATAAAAGATTTTTTATTTTCTAACATGCCCTTTTTAATATTATAAATTTGATATAATAGTAGTTGTGTAAAATTAATATGTTAACTTAATCTTAGGTTAAGGAGAAAATTATGAACAAAGAAAAACTAGGGAAAGTTGGAGGACAGGCTGTAATAGAAGGAGTAATGATGCAGTCACAAGATTATAGGGCCATTGCAGTTAGAAAATCTGATGGGGAAATAGAAGTAAAAAAAGAAAGAATCAAAGCTGGGTAAAAGATAAAAAATAGATAAAATCCCATTCTTAAGAGGAGGTTTTATCTTAATAGATACAATGATCAGCGGAATGAATAGTTTAAACTTCTCATCATCTTTCTTCTTAGATGATGAAGAAGAGGAAGATGCTATAGATAAATTTCTTAAAAAGGTATTTAAAGATAAAGCTAATGATGCAATTATTGCAGTATCTTTAATAATATCAATATTACTTTCTATTGAATTTTTGTGTTAATACCTACTTTTCTAGGGGGATTATTTGCAAGAATAATAAATAACCATATAGTACTTAATTTAATTGAAGGCGCAATTAGAATTGCAATATTTAATACTATATATGGCGTTAGTCTCTTTAAATTCCGATATCAAAAGGTTATTTCAATATCATGGAGCGGAACACAAATCAATTTATTGTTATGAAAATGACTTAGAGTTAACTGTAGAGAATGCACGAAAATTCGGCAGATTACATCCTAGATGTGGAACTAACTTTTTATTTATAGTTATGTTTACATCAATTATATTGTTTTCGTTTTGGATGGCCAAATCCATTACTAAGAGTAACAATAAGGATTGTATGCATTCCAGTAGTAGCTGGCATAGCTTATGAAATAATCAAGTTTCTTGGTAAATATAATAATATTTTGAGTAAAAAATTGTTGCATATCCGGGAATGATGATGCAAAAAAATAACAACGAAAGAACCAGATGACGAACAATTAGAAGTTGCTTTAGCAGCGCTTAAAGCAGCATTAAATGAAAACTAAGAGGTAGTTTATGACTATTAAAGAAATTCTTATAAAATATTCTAATGACCTAGAAAATATAAGTGATACTCCGAGGTTAGACGTTGAAATGCTTCTTAAAAAAGCATTAGGAGATGTTGATTCTATGTATATAAGAATGTATCTTGATAAAGAATTAACTGATGAACAAGAAAAATATTTTCTAGAAATGATAAAAGAAAGATTGAACGAAAGACCGATTGCTTATATTATAGGTAATAGAGAGTTTATGGGATTAGACTTTTTGTACAAGAAGGTGTATTAATTCCTAGGCCGGATACTGAAACATTAGTGGAAGAAATAATAAATATATGCAATAATAGAACAGGATTGAATATTTTGGATATAGGTACAGGTTCAGGAGCAATCACGATAAGCCTAGCAAAATATTTAGATAAATCACATGTAATATCAGCAGACATTTCTGATATTGCTTTAGAGATAGCATCAAAAAAATGCGATTTCTAATAATGTAGATGAACGAATAGATTTTATTAAATCAGACGTATTTTCAAATGTACCAAAAAGAAGAAAAATTTGATTTAATCGTATCTAATCCACCATATATCAGAAAAGCAGATATAGACGGATTAGATAGACAAGTAAAAAGATTTCGAACCTTATAATGCGCTAGAAGGTGGAGAAGATGGACTTGATTTTTTATAGAAAAATTACAAAGGAATCTAAGGCTTTTCTTAAAAATAAAGGAATTTTAGCATACGAAGTGGGCCATGACCAAGCACAAGACGTAAGTCAAATTATGCAAGAAAATGGCTTTGAAGGTATATATACTAAATGCGATTTACAAGGATTCGAAAAGAGTAGTAATAGGATTTTATAATAATTAGGAAGGTGAAAAGATGTTAAATAAGCTGCAAGTATTAGAAGATAAATACAAAGAACTTACAGAAAAAATCAGTGATATAGAAGTTATCAATGATCAAAAAACATGGCAAAAATACATGAAAGAACATGCTGATTTAGAGCCAATCGTAATGAAATATAGAGAATACAAAAGAAGTTGTAGACAATATAAAAGAATCAAAAGAAATACTAGAAGAAGAATCTGATGAAGAATTAAGAGAATTAGCTAAAATGGAATTATCTGATTTAGAATCTAGAGTAGAACCAATAGAAGATGAACTAAAATATTATTATTACCAAAAGACCCTAATGATGAAAAGAACGTTATAGTTGAAATCAGAGGTGGAGCAGGTGGAGATGAAGCTGCTTTATTCGCTGGTGACTTATTCAGAATGTATTCAAGATATGCAGAAAGAAGAAGATGGAAAACAGAACTTCTAAGTGCAAGTGATACAGGAGTAGGTGGATACAAAGAAGTTTCTTTCATGATAAAAGGGAAAGGTGCTTATTCAAGACTTAAATACGAATCAGGAGTTCACAGAGTACAAAGAATACCATCAACTGAATCAGGCGGTAGAATCCATACTTCGACTGCGACAGTTGCAGTTTTACCAGAGGTAGAAGATGTAGAAATAGAAATTAATCCAAATGATTTAAGAATAGACGTATTCCGTGCATCAGGAAATGGTGGACAGTGCGTAAATACAACAGACTCAGCAGAATTACACATTTACCAACAGGAGAAGTAGTTTCTTGCCAAGATGAAAAATCACAGTTAAAGAATAAAGAAAAAAGGCAATGAAGGTATTAAAAGCTAGATTATACGATAAAGCATTGGCTGAACAACATGATGATATAGCAGCTGAAAGACGAAGCCAAGTTGGTACTGGTGACAGATCTGAAAGAATAAGAACACAACTTCCCACAAGGTAGAGTAAGTGACCATAGAATAAATCTAACATTATATAAATTAGACTCTTTCTTAGATGGAGACTTAGATGAAATGATAGATTCACTTATAACAGAAGATCAAACTAAAAAATGTCAGCTATATAATAAAGTATAATGAGCCAAATGATTTAAGAATATCATTTGGCTTTTTTATAAAAACTATAATAAAATGACTTTCTAAAACCTTATACTAAATATTAACTCTCCCAAATATTAATTTTTAAATATTTTGGCCTCATATAATTAAATAAATTAAATTTTGAGGAGAGGACAAAGATGATTTTAAAATTACTTTAATTGGTTTAATGGCAGGCGTATTAGGAACTGGTTTAGGCAGGGTTTTATCTGGAATCTTTAAAAAAGGTAGATAAGTACATAGATTTTTTTTATGGGTTTATCAGGTGGCATAATGTTAGCAGTTGTAGTATTTGACTTAATGAAAGAAGCAATAGACCAAAAGGGTATCTGGATAACAGTAATTGCAACTTTATTAGGTGTAATTATAACAATGCTTATAAAAGAAAATTTTACATATGTCTAAAGATAAACAAGCTGGATACCTTATATTTATAAGTATTTTACTACATAATTTGCCAGAAGGGTTAGCTATTGGTTCATCTTTTGTATCAGCAGAAACTTTAGGATGGACACTAGCTTTAGTAATAGGTATACATAACGTTCAGAAGGACTTGCTACTGCACTTACCCTGGCAGGAACTAAAATGAAGACAAGTAAGATAATACTATATACAGTTATAGCAGGAATTCCTATGGGAATTGGAAGTTTTCTAGGTGTATATTTTGCAGGAAACTTTAATTACCTAATTGGTGTATTTTTATCAATTGCAGCAGGAACTATGTTGTATGTTGTTCTTGAAGAAATATTGCCAAGAACTACAAATCTTTTTGCATAATAGGATTTTTAATAGAACAATAATTGTATATTGCATCTAAATTAAAAAGAGGTGGAATAAAATGGATACATTGATTAGTGAAATTGACGTAGACAATATAGACATGGAACAAATAAAAAACAAGCAGAAATTTTGAAGGCTGGTAAAACGGTAATATTTCCAACAGAAACAGTTTATGGATTAGAGCCAATGCTTTAGATGAGGATGCAGTTAGCAAAATTTATGAAGCTAAAGGTAGACCGAGCGATAATCCATTAATCGTACATATTGGGGAACAAAAAACAAATATATAATCTAGTTTGTGATGTGCCTGAACAAGCTGAAATTGTAATGGATAAATTTTGGCCAGGACCTATAACTATCATCTTAAAGAAAAAGGATATAATTCCTGAAAGAACAAGTGGTGGTTTAGATACAGTTGCAATTAGAATGCCTTCAAACAAAATAGCAAGTGCGCTTATAAATGAAGCAAATCTTCCAATTGCAGCTCCATCAGCAAATATATCTGGTAGACCATCACCAACAAGAGGAGTCCATGTTTATGAACAGATGAATCATAGAGTGAGTGGTATAATAATGGGAAATGACTGTGTATATGGATTAGAATCAACAGTTTTAGATTTGACTGGTGATATTCCAACAATTTTAAGACCAGGAAGTATTACAAAAGAACAACTAGAAAAGAATTAGGAAACGTTCAATTAGACCCAGCATTAGCGAAAAAAAGAAGATAATATCAAAGCTAAGGCACCTGGAATGAAATATACACACTATTCACCAAATGCAGATGTATACATAGTAGATGGTGAACAATCGAAGGTTATTGATAAAATAAATAAATTAACAGAAGAAAATAATGCTAAAAAAATTTAAAAAACATGTATTATATGTCTAAAAAGCTAACGAAAAATGCTATATAGGAAAAACTATATGTCTAGGAGAAACTTTAGATGATGTAGCTTCAAATCTATTTGATGCATTAATACAAGCAGATAAGGAAAATGTGATATAATATACTCTGAATCGTTTACAAATGAGGGTATAGGATGTGCAATAATGAACAGGCTTTTAAAGTCTGCAGGATATAAGATTATAGGGGCTTGATAATAATTTAATTTTATTGAAATTATATATAAATTTAAGTTATTATTACCTTAGAATGGTTTTCCTAAATGAATTAATAAGCAATAATTATAAATTTGGTTAAAAAATACAATAAATTAGAGCAAAAAAATTCAAACAGGAGAGCAAATAATACATACTTTATAATAGGTAAATGTTAAAAATTCATAATATAAATTAGAAATCTAAAAAATATATGGTGGTTTACAAAAATGATTGTACTATTATAATGTAATAGTTAAAAATAATCAATCATTTTAAAATATATATAGGAGTATTATAAAATGAAAATAGGTTTAGGATGTGACCATGGCGGTTATAATTTGAAATTAGAAATCAAGCAATATTTAGAATCTAAGGGAGTAGAATGTGTAGATTATGGTACAAATAATGCTGAAGAATCTGTAGATTATCCTATCTATGGACAAAAAAGTTGCAGAGGCAGTTGTAGCAAAAGATGTTGATTATGGAATATTATGTTGTGGAACGGGGATAGGAATATCACTAGCAGCAAATAAAGTTCCAGGAATAAGATGCGCAGTAGTATCAGATACATTCTCTGCAAAATGTCAAAAGCTCATAATAATGCTAATATGCTATCTTTAGGTGAAAGGGTATTAGGCAAAGGTTTGGCTTTAGAGATAGTTGAGGCATGGATAAATACAGAATTTGAAGGTGACAGACACCAAAGAAGAGTAGATTTACTTGGTGACATAGAAAAGAAATATAATAAATAATAAACTTATAGGAATTATAAGAAATAGAACAAGCTAAAAATATAATTAAAATACAATAATCTAGGAGGTAAATGATGAGCAAAGTAATAGTTACAGATCATCCATTAATACAACATAAGTTAACTCTTATGAGAAAGACGACAACAGGATCAAAAGATTTTAGACAGTTATTAACAGAGATATCGATGTTAATGGGTTATGAGGTAACAAGAAATTTACCGTTAGAAGACACAGAAATAGAAACACCTATCGTAAAAACAAAATCTAAAGTTATATCAGGTAAAAAATTAGGAATAGTACCTATATTAAGAGCTGGTTTAGGAATGGTAGAAGGATTCGTAACATTAGTTCCATCTGCAAGAGTAGGTCATGTTGGACTATATAGAGATCCAGAAACTTTAAAAACCAGTTGAATACTACTGTAAATTACCACAAGATATAGAAGAAAGAGAAATGATAGTTGTAGACCCTATGCTTGCAACAGGTGGTTCTGCTATAGCTGCTATAGACGTATTAAAAAGAAAGAGGAGCAAAACATAAAATTAGTTAATTTAGTTGCAGCTCCAGAAGGTATAGCAGAAGTACAAAAATATCATGATGATGTAGATATATATGTTGCATCAATTGATGAAAAAGTTAAATGATCATGGATATATAGTGCCAGGATTAGGTGATGCAGGAGACAGAATATTCGGAACAAAATAATAAGGGGATCTATAGAAATATAGGTCCTTCAAAATTGGAAATTGGCTGAATATTTTGTATACATAATTGAAAATTGCATAAATAGTAAAAAATAGACACATTAGCGAAATGTGTCTATAAAATGGAAAAATAATGAATAAAATTAGCGAAATTCATAGAAAATATTTGAAAAATTTTAATAGTATGATAAAATAAATAAATAATTTTAATTAAATTTATTTATCAATTTAAAAAGCATAGTTATGTAGTAAATATGTGAATTGTAGCTATATTTTAATAAATTAAAAAGGTGTGTTTATATCATGAAAAACAGAAGTGTATTTAGCATAGCAGCAGAAATGCTATCTTTGATAAGTCAGCTTGGAATAATCGTATTAGTTTGTATATTTGGATGTTTCTTTGTAGGAAAATTCGTAGATTCCAAACTAAATACTGAGCCAATATTTACAATTATATTTTTAGTATTGGGAGTTGCAAGTGGATTTAACTCTGTATATAGATATCTTCGCAAATACACAAAAGGGAAGTGATTAGATGGATGTCAAAGTAGCAAAAAGAGGTCAAAGCTGTTACAGCTGGGTTCCTATATTTGATGTTGTGGCTGTTATCTTATTAATGGTAATATCACAATTTAGTATTCCTATGCTTATGGGAATAATATTTGGGAGCATTATAGCTGTTTTAAACTTTAGGCTGTTAGCGCTGACATTAGAAAAAAGCAGTAAATCTACCACCAGGAAAGGCACAAGCATATACTGGCGTTAGATATATGATAAGGCTTACAATAACCGCTGCGGCACTTATTGTATCTATTAAGAATCCCTAATTTACATATAATAGGTACTGCAATAGGATTAATAAGTACTCAAGTTGTTATATTTATAAAAACATTTATAGTTTCAAAATTTAAGAGAAAGGAGGTATAGGTTGTGAAATACGCACAATGGATTATTACATTTTCAAATGGTTTCCGTATAAGTGAGACTGTAGTTACGAGCTGGATAATCATGGCGTTCTTAATAATAGCATCATATTTCTAACTAGAAATTTAAAGTTAATCCCAACTAGTAAAGTACAAATTATGTTGGAATATGCAGTTGTTACGCTTAAAAAATTTAGTTGAGAGCAATATGGGTAAAGATATATTTAAGAAAATGCCTAATATGTTCTACTATATAGGATCATTATTTTTATTCTTCGTATGCTCGAACTTAATTGGACTAGTTGGATTTAAATCTCCGACAACAGACGTCGACACAACACTTGGATGGGCATTACTTACTGTATTTTTAATTTATTTCGAAGGTATGAAGTCAAAGGGACTTGCATATTGGAAAGGTCTGTTAGAACCAGTTCCATTCTTATTACCTTTACATATAGTCAGTGAGATAGCAACTCCAATATCACTTACATTCCGTCCATTCGGTAATATATTAGGTGGTACTGTAATTATGGGACTTCTTTATCAGTTATTAGCATTTATATCAACACTAATACCTGGTGTATCAATTCCATTCTTACAATTAGTAATACCAGTGCCTTTACATCTATATTTTGACTTGTTCTCAGGTTGTCTACAAGCCTTTATATTTGTAATGTTAACAATGGTATTTATTTCAAATGCAACAGAGTAGTAAGCTAAATTTAAAATTTTAAAATTTAAAACAAAAATAAAAACAAAAAAGAAAATAAAATTATATCTTTCAAGGAGGAATTTATTATGGAACAAGCATTAATGGTATTAGGATCTGCTATAGGAGCAGGGATAGCAGTTTGCTCAGGTATAGGTTCAGGAATAGGACAAGGATACGCAGCTGGGAAAGGTGCAGAAGCAGTTGGTAATCAACCAGAAGCTAAAGGTGATATAATCTCTACAATGTTACTTGGGGCTGCAGTTGCAGAATCTACAGGTATATATGGTCTAGTTATATCTATAATCCTTTTATTCGCAAATCCATGGGTATAAAAAATCAAATAAAATATTTTCAAATTTACAATTGGGAGGTGTTTGGTCATCTCCTAAATGTAAGTTTTAGGATTTGTCAAGAGGAGGAATAGTTATGGATTTTAAACCGGTTGTAACCATATCATGGGAATTATTATTCCAGATTATAAATACAGTTATACTATTCTTAGTATTGAAAAAAGTATTATTCAAGCCAGTTCTAAACATAATTGAACAAAGAGAAAATATGATTCAAGATGATTTAGCTGCTGGGGCAAAAGCTAAGAATGAAGGTATAGCTTTAAGAAAAGAATATGAAGAAAAGTTAGCTTAGCGAAAGAAGAAGGTAAAGAGATAATAAAACAAGCTACTGCTAGAGCTGAACAAAAATCTAACCAAATAATCGCAGATGCACAAGCTGAAGCATCTTCATTAAAATCAAAAGCAACAAAAGAAATTGCTCAAGAAAAAAGAACAAGCTATTGCTGAAATCAGAAATGATATATCAGATATAGCTATACTAGCAGCATCAAAAGTATTAGAAGAAGATATAGATAAATCTAAACATGAAGATTTAATCGAAAAATTTATAAAAGAGGTAGGGGAAGCTGAATGATAGATGTAATAGCTAACAGATACGCTGAAGCTCTATTTCAAATAGGTGAAGAAGAAAATAAAACTGATAACCTATATAATGAACTAAAAGAAGTATCTTCTCTAATAACTACAAATAACGAATTAAACAATGTTATGAAGTTCCATTAGTATCAAAAAAGGAAAAAATCCAATTAATTGATACTTTATTTGCTGGAAAAATAGACAATGATTTAAAAAACTTTTAAAAATATTAATTGAAAAAGGTAGAATAACATCTATAAGTGCAATAGAGGCAACATATAAAGGACTGTTAAATGAAAAGAACAATATCTTAGAAGGATATGTAATCAGTGCAGTTCAAATGGATAACGAGAAAATCAAAGAGCTTGAGACAGAGCTTTCTATAAAATATAATAAAAACGTTACTTTAAATAATATAGTTGATGAAACTATATTAGGAGGAGTTTTAGTAAGACTTGGTAATACGGAAATAGACGGAACAATAAGAACTCGTTTAAATGGATTAAAAATCAACTTTCACAAGTAATTTAGTAGGAGGGCGGTGAACCCATGAATTTAAGACCAGAAGAAATAAGTTCAATAATAAAAGAACAAATAAAAAATTATGAAAATAAAGTTGAATTAACAGATACAGGAAGTGTCCTAAAAGTTGGGGATGGTATAGCTACAGTCTATGGATTAGAAAATGTTATGTCAAGTGAATTACTTGAGTTCCCAGGTGAAGTATTTGGGATGGCACTTAACTTAGAAGAAGATGTTGTTGGGGCCGTTTTATTCGGTGATGACAGCGGAATCAAAGAAGGAGATATAGTAAAAAAGAACTGGAAGAATAGTTGAAGTTCCAGTTGGTGAAGCTATGATAGGTAGAGTTGTAAGTCCACTTGGTTTACCTATAGATGGTAAAGGACCTATAAACACTAACAAAACTAGACCAGTTGAAACTCCAGCACCTGGTATAATGGCAAGAAAATCAGTTTTGAACCATTACAAACAGGTATAAAATCAATTGACTCAATGATACCAATCGGTAGAGGTCAAAGGGAGCTTATAATCGGAGATAGACAAACTGGTAAAACTTCTATAGCAATAGATACTATACTAAACCAAAAAGGTAAAGATGTTATATGTATATATGTTGCAATAGGACAAAAACGTTCAACAGTAGCACAATTAGTTACTAGATTAGAAAATGGTGGAGCAATGGATTACACAATAGTTGTTTCTGCAACAGCTTCAGAATCTGCACCACTTCAATACTTAGCACCATATGCAGGAGCTGCAATGGGTGAAGAATTCATGTACAATGGAAAACACGTTCTAATAATATATGATGATTTAAGTAAACAAGCAGTTGCTTACAGAGAAATGTCATTATTACTTAGAAGACCACCAGGCCGTGAAGCATACCCAGGGGATGTTTTCTATCTACATTCAAGATTATTAGAAAGAGCAGCTAAATTATCTGACGAATTAGGCGGAGGATCAATGACTGCTTTACCAATAATAGAAACTCAAGCAGGTGACGTTTCTGCATATATACCAACAAACGTTATATCAATCACTGACGGACAAATATACTTACAACCAGAATTATTCTACTCAGGTGTAAGACCAGCAGTTGACCCTGGTATATCAGTATCAAGAGTTGGTGGTAGTGCACAAATAAAATCAATGAAAAAAAAAGTTTCAGGTACATTAAAACTTGCTTACTCTCAATATAGAGAGCTTGCATCATTCTCTCAATTCGGTTCTGACTTAGATGCTGATACTAAGAGAAGACTTGCTCAAGGTGAAAGAATCGTTGAAGTATTAAAACAAGGCGAAAATGCACCTCTTCATGTTAGTAACCAAGTTATGATAATATTTGCTGTTACAAATGGATTTGTAGATGATATCCCAGTTAGTGAATTATCTAGATTTGAATCTGAATTATTTAAATTCGTAGATGCAAATTATCCTGAATTAAGTGAAAAAATACTAGCAAATAAGGATTTCACAACTGATTTAACTGCAGCAATAAATGAATTCAAAAAGACATTTGTTGTTGAAGCTTAAGAATCCTTTTTAAAAAGGAGGTAAACTAATTGGCAGGCGCTGGAATTAAAGAGATTAAAAAACCGTATAGGCAGTGTTCAAAGTACAAAACAAGTTACAAAAGCTATGGAATTAGTTTCTTCATCAAAAAATGAGAAAAGCTAAGGATAGAGCTTTTAGCTAGTAGACCATACTTTAATACAATGTACGATACAGTTAAAGATATAGCTACTAACACAAGAGGTGTTAGAGACCCATTCTTAAAACAAAGAGAAGTAAAAAATAAATGTTATATCGTAATAGCTGGTGATAGAGGTCTAGCTGGAGGATATAACTCAAATATATTCAAACTTACAACTGCTCATATGGATGGAAAACAAGAAAAAGTTATGACAGTAGGTAAGAAGGCAACGGAATTTTTCCAAAAAAGAGGCTATGATATATTAGCCGCTGAAGAAAGTGTTGAAAAATGTGATTATGATAGCACATTAGCACTTGCTAATCAAGCAATGGATTTATATAAAAAAGGTGAAATAGATGAATTATATATCTGTTATACAGAGTTTATATCACCTCTAACTCAAACTCCTAAATTAATGAAGGTTTTACCATTAGCTTTCGATAAAGAAGAGGCAAAATCAAAAGAAAATTCAGGAAGTAGAGCTAGGGTTCAATATTTACCATCACCAGAAGCAGTTTTTAAGCTACCTAATACCTAAATATGTATCAGGTGTAGTTTATGATGGTGTAATAGAATCTTTTGCATCAGAACAATCAGCAAGAAGAAATGCTATGGAGTCGGCTTCAGACAATGCAGATGAAATGCTTTCTACTCTAGAATTAAGTTACAATAGAGCAAGACAAAGTGCGGTTACTCAAGAAATAACAGAAATCGTAGGTGGAGTTGAAGCTCTAAAATAAGGAGGTTAGGAAATGGCCAACGTAGGTAAAATAGTATCAATCGTAGGGGTTGTACTAGATGTTAAATTTGAAAATGAACAAAGCCTACCTAACTTATTAAACGCATTAGTTATAAAGTTAGGGGATCAAGAAATAGTTGCTGAAGTTGCACAACACATAGGTGATGATACAGTTAGATGTATTTCCATGAGTGCTACAGATGGTTTAGTAAGAGGAATGGAAGTTGTTGATACAGGAAAACCTATAAGTGTTCCTGTTGGTGATGCAACTTTAGGAAGAATATTTAATGTTCTTGGTGAACCAGTTGATGGATTTGAAGCACCAAAAGATGCTCCAAGAGATCCAATACATAGAGCTGCACCAGAATTTAATGAAATAGCAGGTAGTGCAGAAATACTTGAAACAGGTATAAAGGTTGTTGACTTATTATGTCCATACTTAAAAGGTGGGAAGATAGGTCTATTTGGTGGTGCAGGAGTTGGTAAAACAGTTCTAATTCAAGAGCTTATAAATAATATAGCAAAACAACATGGTGGGATATCAGTATTCGCTGGTGTTGGTGAAAGAACAAGAGAAGGTAATGACTTATACTTCGAAATGAAAGAGTCTGGAGTTTTAAATAAAACAGCTCTAGTATTCGGACAAATGAATGAGCCACCTGGGCCAAGAATGAGAGTTGCATTATCTGGACTTACAATGGCTGAATACTTCAGAGATGAGCAACAACAAGACGTTCTTTTATTCGTAGATAATATATTCCGTTTCACACAAGCAGGTTCAGAAGTTTCTGCATTATTTGGAAGAATACCTTCAGCTGTTGGGTATCAACCAACTCTAGCTACTGAAATGGGTGCTCTTCAAGAAAGAATCACTTCAACAAAAAATGGTTCTATAACATCAGTTCAAGCAGTATATGTTCCAGCTGATGACTTAACTGACCCAGCACCAGCTACAACGTTCTCTCACTTGGATGCAAAAAACAGTTCTTTCAAGATCTATAGCATCATTAGGTATATACCCAGCAGTTGATCCACTTGAATCAACTTCAAGAGTACTTGACCCTAATATAGTAGGTGAAGAGCATTATGCAGTTGCCAGAGGAGTACAATCTATACTTCAAAGATATAAAGAATTACAAGATATAATCGCTATACTTGGTATGGATGAACTTGGTGACGAAGATAAATTAATCGTTGCTCGTGCTAGAAAAATACAAAGATTCTTATCTCAACCATTTACAGTTGGTGAACAATTTACAGGTATACCTGGTAAATACGTTCCAGTAAAAGAAACTATAAGAGGTTTCAAAGAAATATTAGAAGGTAAACATGATGATTTACCAGAGTCTGCTTTTCTTATTCGTAGGAAGTATAGATGAAGCAGTTGAGAAAGGAAAGGAGAATTAGTCTATGGCAAACCAATTTGCATTAGAAATAGTAACTCCTGAAAATATCTTTTACAACGATCAAGTTGAAATGGTAATAATGAGAACTACAAAAGGCGATAGAGCTATTTTAAAAGACCATATACCATTTGTAGCAGGATTAGTTGAAGGACAATTAAGAATAAAAAAAAGATGGTAAATTTAAAGAAGGAAGAATTTCTGGAGGATTTATCACTGTTACTAAAGAAAAACTACTATATTAACTGAATCAGCATCATGGGATAATGGAGCTGCAAAAGAAACTATATAGTAAAACATAAATAAAAAAGAGGAGTTATCTAGAATAGTTTAATACTAAAAGATAACTCCTTTTTATTTACTTGCTTACTGATTTATCAGCTGATAATTCACATGAATCGTCTATTTCACAGTATGAATCTTTTGATTTATAATTAGATAATTTTATATATTTATATGATTCTGCAAATATTGCGCCTCCAATGATACAAATTGCACCTATTATTTGTATAAATGATAATCTCTCACTCAACAAAAGCGCTGAAAATAATAATGCAGATAGTGGTTCTAAATAACCACAAATAGCAACACTTCCAGCAGAAAGTTCTTTTATAGCTGAAAAATATAGACAACATCCAATGCCTGTATTTACAATTCCTAAAAAATTAAAACAGGGAATATATTTTGCATAAGATTTGGAATATAAGGTCCTTGTTTTATTGTTAAGTATATACCAACTGTAATTAAACATGAGATAAGTTGTATTAAAGTATATTCAATTCCAGATACAACTTTAACTTGTTTTGCAAATATAATTAATATACTATAAGTTAATGCTGCAAATATACCACAGACTAATCCAAATGACAGACCCGCATTTGAGCATTGGTTACCATTTGTAAGGATCATTCCTATAAAAATAACTACAGAACCTAATATCTTATAAATATTTAAACTCTCTTTAAAAACAAAAGGTGACAATAATATTATAATTATCGGACCACAATAATAAGTTAAAGTCGCTAAGCTAACACCAATTTCTGCATATGCTTGGTATAAAAATATCCAAGAGACTCCAGTTGTTACTCCTAGAGCTACTAAATATAAAAATCCTTTTTATTTTCTAATACTTCTAATTTACGTTTAGATAACAGGAATACACATAAAAGAAATATACTAGCGATTAGCGTTCTTAAAAATACTATTTCATAGCTATTTAAATGAATATAGCTTGCAACAATTCCATTTGAACCCAAAATAAATAATGCTGATATATATTTTAGATATGATTTTTTTTCATTTTTAGTTATACACTTATCACTAAAGTGTATAAGAATTCACCGCCTTTTTTTATTTAATTGTAGATATTATAAATTTAAAAAGGTTGCGCAACCAATTAGTTTGTTTTCGTTGAAAACTCTTTAATTATAGTATATCATTGGTTTATAAATTACAAAAACGAATATTTATCATGTTAAACATTACAAAAACAGATTTAAAAGGTGGGAAATATGTATAGATACGAATATACAAAAATATATGGCTTTTGTTAAAACTATTGAATATGGAAGTTTTACAAAAGCAGCAGAAATACTTAATTATTCACAATCTGGAATAAGTAGAATGATTAGTGATTTAGAAAAAGAATGGAATATATTACTTCTTGAACGCAGCAAATCAGGTGTTGAATTAACTTCAGAAGGGTTGAATTAATGGAAGATGAGCTAATGGTTGTTTTACCAGAAAATCATAAATTGGCTGACAAAGAATATTTTCCAATAAAAGAATTATCAAATTATCCGTTTATGTTATTAGAAAAGGGAGTAAAAATGGAAATTACGGAGATATTTGAAAAGTATAATATTACACCGGATATACATTTTACTACATTAGATGATTATGTGATAATGTCTATGGTTGAAAATGGTTTGGGAATAAGTATATTACCAAGACTAATTTTGCAACGAAATCCATATAAAATTACAGCAAAACGATTAGAAGTAGCTACTTATAGAAATATAGGGCTAGCATATAGAAATAAAAAAAAGTTTGTCATTAGCTGTTAAAAAATTTTTTGGAGTATATAGAATAATTTGTATTAAAAAATATATAGAAGAACATACTTATTTTAAGGAGAATAAATATGAATATATTTGGAATAGGGATAGATATTATAGAAATAGATAGAATAGAAAATGCTATTAAAAAAAATCCTAGGTTTTTAGAGAGAAATTTTACAGAAAAAAGAAGTTTTATATTTTAAAGAAAATAATTTTAAATTTGAAAGTATTGCCGGTAATTTTGCATCAAAAGAAGCAATAAGTAAAGCTATCGGAACAGGAATCAGGGGATTTAAGCTAAAAGATATAGAAATTTTAAGAGATGAATTAGGAAAACCAATTGTTAATACTTATAATAATTTAAGTGAAATTTGCATAAAATATAACATTAAAGAAATAAAAGTAAGTATATCCCATAGTAAAAATTATGCTGTAGCAAATTCACTAATAATAAGTGGAAATTAACAGAATGTCCTAATAATATTAATAATTAACTTCCTCCATGAATATTAATATAAAAGGGGAGGGAGTTAACTATATGAAAAAACGAAAACGATAGTATTAATTTTTCTATTAGTATTTACAGTAATAAACTTAGTAGGATGTAAAAAACTTAAGCAAACAAACAAAAGAAGATATATATGAAGATTTCCAAAAGAAAATAACAAAGATGACGTCGTATACATGCAAAGCAGAAATAACAATAATAAATAATAAAAGTGAAAGTAAATACATAATGAATCATACCTATAAAAAGCCGTCATACTATAAACTAGAAATAATTGAACCAAAGAACTTAAATGGTAAAACTACAGAGTACTATAAAGATAAAATAATTATAAAAAAAATAAACAGTTAGATGATGTAGTAGAACTTCCGAATGTTGGGGATAATAAACTATATTTATTTATAGGTGACTTTGTGCAAGATTTTTTACAAGAGGATTCTATAAATATGAGTGTTTCAGAAAAACAGTTAATTTTAGAAAGAGATTTATCACATGAAAATTTTTGTCTAAGCAAGCAAATATTGTATATAGATAAAAAGACTAAAAATCCTGTGAAAGTGGAAATACTAAATAATGAAGGTGAAAAAAAAGTTTATTGTCAATTATACCGATTTTCAACCAAAGAATTAATAACCTCTAAATTGAGTCTAGATAACAAGGTCTCTATAATTTTATAAGAATCTCATTAATATAATTAAGCTAATAATCTAATTTAAAGGATTATAATACTTAAATTGCAAAGTGTTTAAAAATCTATATTATAAATATTTAAATTGAAGATTTTTTATAGCATATAAAAATTATATTCATTTATATACTTCATATAAATATAATTTCATTAAATATGCCTTAAAAAATATACATCTTTAAAAGGTTTTATAATAAAGGTTTCTTTATAACTTTAAGGAGTAATATTAAAAATAAAAAATGAATAGAATACTATTAGCTAGATCGGATATAGACGTATATTGGATGGTAAGAAATGCAATTTTACATTCGTGTATCTATTTGGTAAAATTAGAATAGATAGTATTCCTAGGAGGCGGTTTTGTGAACAATAAAAATAAAGAAAAAATTGTATTTACTTTGCCAGAGGGAATTTTATCAGAGGTAGATAAAATTATTCAAATGGAAAATAGTAATAGAGAAGATTTTGCAAAGGCTGCGTTTCAATTTTATATAACTCAAAAGAAAAAATTAAATTTAAAAGAAACTATGATAAAGGGTTATAAAGAAATGGGAAGGATTAATCTTTCATTAGCTGAATTAGGAATGACAGATGAGATTTCTTTGGAAAATGATTCTAAAGGAGATATGGCAAAGGTTGAGTAATCTCAACTCTGAAATAAGACGAGGAGATATATATTATGCAGATTTAAGCCCTGTTGTCGGTTCTGAACAAGGAGGTGTGAGGCCTGTTTTAATAATTCAAAACAATATCGGAAATAAATACAGTCCTACAGTTATTGTAGCGGCGATAACATCACAAATTAATAAAGCTAAGTTGCCTACACATATCGAGATAAGTGCCAATGAATATGGACTAAATAAAGATTCTGTTATTCTCTTAGAACAAATTAGAACTATAGATAAGAAGAGGCTGAGAGAAAAAAATAGGTTGTCTAGATAAAAACATGATGTTAAAAATAGATAATAGCCTTCAAATAAGTTTAGGTTTGTTTAATATGTAAAAGACTATTGAAATTAGAAAATCAATAGTCTTTTTTAATTTCCAACTTATTAACTAAAGCAACGGAATCTTTGATTCGTTGGAGCCATGAGCGAAGCGAATTTTTTTAATATATAAAAATATAAAGATTAAAAAATAATTTTAATAATGATATAATAAGTAAGAATGAGTATTATAATAGTACTATATAGTGATATCAGTTTAAAATTAGGAGGTAAATCACATGAGAGACCATAAGGGATTAAATGAGATTGCGAGTATCATAAGAAAAGAAATCGTTACTATGATACATGGAGCAAAATCTGGACATCCAGGAGGATCTTTATCAGCTGTTTAAATTTTGACGGCATTATATTTTGATGAAATGAATATAGATCCAACAAATCCTAAAATGGAAGATAGAGATAGATTTATTTTGTCTAAAGGACATGCTGCACCTGTGTTATATGCTACTTTGGCGGAAAGAGGATTTTTTGATAAAAATGAATTATTGAGCTTTAGAAAATTTGGGGCAATGTTACAGGGACATCCTGATATGAATAAGGTGCCAGGAGTTGAGATGTCTACAGGTTCTTTAGGTCAGGGATTTTCAGTAGCTTGTGGTATGGCAATGGGGTCAAAACTAGATAATGCGCCATGGAATGTATATGCACTATTAGGAGATGGTGAAATACAAGAAGGTATAGTGTGGGAAGCTGCTATGAGTGCATCACATTATAAACTAGACAACCTAATTGTATTTTTTAGACCATAATGGACTTCAAATAGACGGCAACATAGAAGATGTTATGAATGTAAACCAATAGAAGGTAAATTTAAATCATTTGATGGAATGTAATAACAATAGATGGACATGATTATGACCAAATATTTGCTGCTTTAGATATTGCAAAAAGATACAGTAGGTAAACCAACTATGATAATTGCAAAACAGTAAAAGGAAAGGGTGTTTTTATGGAGAATCAAGTTAGTTGGCATGGGAATGCGCCAAGTCATTCAGAATTAAAACAAGCTTTATTGGATTTAGGAGGTGTTTGCCGTGAATAATATTGCAACAAGAGAGGCTTATGGACAGGTTTTTAGTGGAATTAGGCGATTTAAGAGATGATATAGTAGTTTTAGATGCAGATTTATCTAAATCGACAAAAACGTGTGAATTTGCTAAAAAGTTTCCAAAGAGATTTTTTTAATATGGGTATAGCCGAACAAAATTTAATAGGGGCTGCTTGTGGTTTATCTACAACTGGAAAAATACCTTTGTAAGTACTTTTACTGTATTTGCAACAGGGAGAGCTTTTGAAATAATAAGAAACTCGGTTTGCTATCCTAATTTAATAAAGATATGCTACACATGCAGGGATAACTGTTGGTGAAGATGGAGCATCACACCAAAGTATAGAAGATATTTCGATAATGAGATCAATACCTAATATGACTGTTTTAGTTCCAGCAGATGGTGTTGAAGCTAGAAAGATGATTTTCGAAATATCAAATTATACTGGACCTGTATATAAGATTAGGTAGAAGTTCAGTTCCAACAATATTTAATAATGATTATGACTTTAAAATAGGAAAAGGTGTAATACTAAAAAGATGGCTACGGATGCAACAATAATAGCTTGTGGAATAATGGTAAATGAAGCTATTAAAGCAAGCGAACAATTAGAAGAAGAAGGTATAGATGTTAGGGTAATTAATATGCCTACAATAAAAACCGATTGATAGAGAATTAATAATTGATTCTGCGAAAAAGACAGGTGCAATTATCACTGCTGAAGAACATAGTACAATAGGTGGACTAGGTAGTGCAGTAAGTGAGGTAGTAACGGAAGAATATCCTGTTATAGTAAAGAAAATAGGCGTTACTGATTTTTGGACACCTTGAACACCATCAGAATTAATATCAGCATATGGATTAACATCTGATAATATTATTAAAAAAGTAAAAGAAGCTATAGAATATAAATCATAGTTTTGAATATAAATATAAACTGATTATGCAAGATACATTAAAAATCTTGAATTAATCAGTTTTTTAATTTGAAAATTTTAGAATAGGAAAATATAAGCCTCATATATTTTAAATATATGGGGGTGATATAATTGGATGTTAAATTCAATATGAAGGGTATGGTCTATGGCATTTGTTTAATTATATTTATATTGGCAGGATTTATAATACTTCCAAAAATGTTTGGTGAGGATATAAAAGCTGTAGACTATGTTATAGTTCAAAGAGATTCCATTCCAGATAAAATACTGGATATGATGGATGATTACATAGACCAAGAAAGAGCACTAGCTACCATAATCGATGGCAAAGTATATGTTATAGTAACTAGGGGTCAAATGAAGAGTATGGTATAGATGTTGAAAAA
>VOFB01001430.1_pt1 | contig 39082 bp, 76 predicted proteins | sample 5384141 | NCBI WGS metagenome assembly VOFB01 (sample SAMN12384721, study PRJNA508395) | human gut metagenome | isolation source: healthy gut A | host: Homo sapiens
CTCATGTTCTCGGCGATCAGCGTGACATCGGTTACCGAATCCGGTGATGACGGCCGCCGCAGCAATGCCGGTGATGATGGCGAAGCGGTTCGTGCTGCTCTCGCGCGGCGTCGGTTGTTTTGACGGTGGGCGGCGGTTGGTCGCTGGCGATCGTATGTTGCTGGTCGGCCGTGCCAGCGACCGCGATCGACTTTGAAAGCGTTCACGTTCGTGCCAGTCGAATGTCGGCGTGGAAATCGACCGGTGGTGGTGGTGATGACGGGTTAATCGTCAGCAGGTACCGTTCGATCGTTCGGTCTGTTCAACAGTTCGTATTATTTAATCGGTTTTGAACCGGTTCGACCGTAATCGCTCGATGGTGACGGACAGTACACTTGATGGCCAATATTTTGACCGTTGATCCCAATGGATAATGATGACGCGTTGTTAGTTCGTTCGGCCGCCGTAATCTGGTGCGACTTCAGCGACAGGTCGGCCTGCGGGTTGGCCTTGCGGCTTTGACGCACATGTGAGCGATTTCGGCGAGGGCGCTTCGGTCTGGCGGCGACCGATGGACGACCCCGGCAGCACGTCATGGAACTGGTTGAAACATCAGTTCTTCCAGACGTTATCTTCGCGCGGATAAAGGCATGGTGCTTCGGGTCGGCCAACGTGGCGGCGGCCGCATGATCGACCGTGCGCAGCAGCGATTCCTGGCGGCAGCCCAGCCGTTTCTGCCCCTGTTGCGAGGTCAAAGTGCCGTAAGTTCGAGTACAGCTCGCCCTTCAGACAGGCATTTCCGGGGCGGCGTTCTCTGCTAGATGCGCCTTGTCGAAGAAGTCGTGGCTCTTCGACGCTCACCTTGGAGACGCCTTCGGGTTCTCGCGGCGGTGCGATTGCTCTCCATCGCCATTGCGCGATGGGGCCGCCACCACTCACCGAAACCGAGCAGAAGCGAGCGCGATCGGCGAGATCCTTGTCCTGGAAGTTCTCGTAGTCGGTTCTGAACCGCAAGCAGCACCGTTATCACCGGCGGGAAATGGGTGAAGATGCGCGAGCCGTCGATGCTGCTTCCCACATGGTGCGGGAACTTGGTGGTGTCGTTCCACGAGATCTTCTGCGTGAAGACCATTCGTACCCGGCACGGTGATCTGCGAACGCGCGCCGGTGTGGCGCCAATCCGGCGGCCCTTACGCCCGCCGAGCCACACCAAGATGTTCGCCGGCCATATGCAATCTGGCAATCGGTGATTCTTGGCGGGCATGCGTAAAGCTACCCGCGCCCACCGACCGGGATGAACCGGCCTTCTTAAATACGCCGCTATTACTGGCAGTTAATCCGGTCAGCCAGGCGTACTGCTGGGCGGAGCTCATCGCGTATTTGAAGTCGGGGTCGCGTCCATCAGCGCCAATGGTCTGGGTTGCGGACACCTGCGGCGGTCTCGCGCGCCGGCACAATAATCACTGAGTCGATATGTGCGTGGCCGATGGCGCTGACGTTCATGGCCGGGCGTTGGCGGCTTGGCCAGTACGCCGGCTGAGTGCTGCGCGCGGCTTCCGGATTCGGGGTTGCGCTCGTCAGGCGTTCAGCGAGCGCTGCAGCGCTTTGGCGAGTTGTGCGCGGCGACTGTTTGGCGGCAATTCCATCAAGGAGCTCACCACGTCGAGATCCACGGGTAGTTCTCGAAACGGGCATCGAATTCGGTCAGATCGGCGCGGCTCGTCCGGCTTGCCGGTGGCATGGTCGCCCAGTTCGATGCTCTCAATGAACGGAGCACGCCGAGCAGCAACGGGTTGCTGGCGGCTTTCGAGGTACAGAGACGGCTTGCCGTCTTCGGCGACCAACGCGTGCCCTCATCCTCGGCACCCGGTGAGCAGGTGCGATGTTGGTGCCGTCAGCGCAGTAGACAGGCCCTCGATGGCCGCCGTTGGGTACCAATGAGGTCGGGGATGACTCAGCGGCTTGCCTTTCAGGTGGCAACCTGCCCATGTGGTGCTTGTTCACTGCCGAGCAAACGGCGAGACCAGTCCGACCCGCATATGCGCGCCGAAACGACCTTCCTTCACCGGCACTCCCCGGAGCGCAACGCCTCGTTGAACTTGATCCACATGAGATCGGCATGCTCGGGCTTGCCGGCCTTTGATGAAGCTTCGGGCGATTGCCCTTGTGCACGTCGGCGAACAACGTGAACTGCGCGATGGAGAGAATCTCACCGCCGATGTCCTGAATCGAACGGTTCATCTTGCCCTGCGCATCCTCGAACACCCTGAGATTCAGAATCTTATGGGCCAACCAGGCGATCTGCTTGTCGCCGTCCTCATCGGTGACGCCCACCAGAATCATGAATCCCGGGCCAATCTGCTGCGGCTCGAACGTGGGATCCAGCGTGCCCAATTCATTGACCACGTCCACGGACGCTTCGGATACTCGTTGCAATACGACTTTCATGGTTCCCTACAGTACAACGTGTGCAGTCACCAGCCGGTAACGTACACGACCGACTGGTGACCGGTAATATCTGCACTGCAGTTCATCGTTTACCGCTTCATTCGACGACGAGACCGATAGTCATCACGAACACCACCAAGAAAGTCCGGCCGTTGAGGTCCTCAAGGTCAGCACCTCCGCGCACGGCGGTCGCGGCACAGGCAACGGCCTCAAACGAGGCTTTGATTCCCTGTCCATCGGCATGAAAATCAGTGGCGCATCGCGGTGAGATACCAAAATCACCAGCCGTCTGTTCGGCGTCGATGTTCGCGCCCAGAAACACAAACTCCCAATGATAGCGTTCACGCTCATAGGTAATCATCTGCTTGATCTGATGCAACGAATATCGACGACTCGCGTTCTCATACCCGTCAGTAATGATGACAAACAGCACATGTTGAGCACGGTACGCTGCCGCAGTATGTCGTTGCGTCACGATCATGCGGTCAATGGCCAGCCCAATCGCATCCAACAACGCAGTGCTACCGCGCACCCAGTAATCCCGGCTCGTCAAATCGTTCACTTCGCGGATGTCGAGGTGATTATGCAAGGTTTTCGATTCGATGATCGAACAGTAGGGTCGTTACCCTGCACCGCCGGCAATTGTTCGCTGCTTGGACAGCATGCTGTTGAAGCCACCGATGGTGTCTGATTCCAGACCTCCCATCGATCCGCTTCTGTCGACGACGAACACCAGTTCCGTACGGCCGTTATTGCCATTGTCGTTCTTGCCCATGATGAATCCTTTCGCTCATTCGCCAGCCGGATTGTCGGCGATATCAATGAGCTTCGCATCATGGGGGACCAGTCCAGGTCGCTTGGCAGCGACAATATGCCGCGTATCGGCAGGCAGGTCAGGAGACGCTCCGCATCATTGCCCGCAACGGCTGATCGTATCGGAACAACATTCGTTAATAGTGAATACATCAAACATCTCATGGACGATGAAGAATTCCACGATCACATCGAATTTCACGCTGTGCGACAGCGCATACCCGGCGCACGCCAATATATCTTGCGTCTCGTCAATATTCAGCCGTAAGGCAATGGCCAGTGCCAAAACCGTTTTCTTTGCTGGGCATATAGCCATCGCCACAGCGAATTTTAGAGAACAGTTTACAATTGATATTCGCTCGTTTATATACCTCCACGTCGGAATATCCTTTGGCGTCGATAAGCCTCAAGAAAATGATGTTAAAAGGTTCATCCAGATTGAGAGCACCGCATCATCCACATGCCCGGCGGATTTCGGCGATGGAGCTGCGACGGGCGCCGAGTAGACAGGCGTTTCACCCATATCGCCCAGGAAATCCGGCATGTCCAAGACGCCGGAAGGTACGGCCTCATCCGCCTTCGGCTTATTATCCGAAAACCGTTGGAGAGCAAGCAGCTCATACGTTCTGCTTCCTAGCGTATCTTCATGCCCGCTACATAATAATCATCAATATATGCGCGAAGACGTTTGTCAATACCGTGCTGCTTATTTCGAAAGCGGTTTTGTCGAATACGCATAGGTATACGTCGAGATCGTGTCCGGAGTCGGCTGCGTCGCCCAGGAATCGGCGAATCTCATCGAGGGCCACATGAAGGCCTCGGCTTTCGGATATCCATAGATACCGCTGGAAATCAAGGGGAAGGCGATGCTGGCACACCCCTGCCGTGCCGCGAGTTCCATCGAATTGCGATAGCACGAACGCAGCAGACGTTCTTCATCATGCTTGCCGTCTCGCCATATCGGGCCTGCGGTATGAATCACATAGCGTGATGGCAAATTGAATCCCGGGTGATAACCGCCTCACCGGTATGAATGGGAGCAAACCGATCGCAGGCAGCAGCCATGCGCGAGACTCCCCGCGGCGCGGAATATCGCGCCGCACACTCCCACCCATGGCGAGCTGCGTGTTTGCCGCATTGACTATGGCGTCCACCTTCATCTTCGTAATATCCTGTCGGACCAATTCCAGCGGCATATATCCTCCCTGATTACGGCGTAGCATAATAGCCTCTACACATCGTGCAATCGGCAGCCCTGAACTAAGTCTAAATCGTTTCTTCCCCGCAAGTTCGTCCAACTGACATATCCGACACGAGAGAATAGCGGGAAAACAAGGAATCAACGGAGCAATAACAGAAAGCCGCTCAGCCTTACTTTCGTAAAGCCAAGCGGCTTGTTTCCGCCGAAGCGGATTGGTGGAGGCGCGGGGAATTGAACCCCGGTCCGATAACCGAACCCTCAGTCTTCTACGTGCGTAGTCTGCTGGCCAAGTTGGCGATTTTTCTGCCCCCATCGATATCGCAGACAACTGATGGCGAGCATATCCGCAGTTAAAGTCCCGATGCAGCCCTGAGGCTCAACTGCATCAGCAAGTCTTCTAAACGACGCTCAGCATCCTCCCAAAGACGAGAAGGAGTGAACGGAGCGGCTGCTCACTGGTTAATCCTGGCGCGAAGCTCAGGCAGCGAGAGCGAACTCAGTGCGGTTAGATTTAGCACTTATTCTTTTGTAGGGGGCATCCACGAGCGGACCCTACGTTCTCGGCACGCTTCCCTGCGACGAACAGGTCACCGTCGAAACCGATCGCCCCCAATCTTGAGTTATCAAGCTTCCGGCTTTTCGGCCGGACTTTTCAGCATACACCCTATGGCGCTACTCGCGCAAATCGCCAGCAGCGAACATCGCCCCGGAACCAACGGAACCAACGAAGCCAACGAAATCGCCGTCACTTGATGATGGGCTTCTGGGATGAGGAAACATCAATCTGATGTTTCCCGGCAAAGCCAGCCGTGCCAGCGGTGATGTTCTTGTCGATTTCCTCGACTTCCGCCAACTTCAGCTTCAGTTGCGAAGAGTCGCCCCAAATGATTACGCGGTCACCGTCGTTAAGCGTGGTAGTCACCGAATCCTGCGTCTCAGCGGTGACCTTGGTAATGGACTACGCATCGATTCCGGCAACGCGCCCAGAATCGTCAGCGTCTCCTTCACCGAACGTTCTTGAGACTGGCGTCTATATCCTTGACCTCGATCACCGGGAATGCCATCCACGTTGGCGTCCTTGACGGAATTCAACACACGCGCCTTGCTGTCGACCGCGGTCATGCTGTCCTCGCCTCTTTTCAGCATGGCCGCGGGCCGTTGCGCCTTGATTCCACGCTCATCGACTTGGGGAACTGTTTGAGACCTTGGCTCGCTGACGCCGGGAATGGACTTGAGTTGCTCTGTGACCTCATGGGCGGAGACCAGAACAACGACTTTCCAGCCTGCTTATCGGCGATGACATGGATGGTCTGCGCACTCACCCATTCGTTGGCACCGGATACGCCGATCTCGCTGGTTTCCAGACGAAACACCGACGAGAAAAAGCAGCCATGCCAGCCCCGCCAACAGCCACACTGACGACCGCAATCAACACGCGTAACGCGACGCGCACGTTTGCACGCTTGCGTCGTTCTTTGGCGCGTGCACTGAAATCACCACCTTCGGGCGCGTTACCACCCAACGTGCCTGTGGTTTCCTCCAATGTCTTCGAAACGAAATCCTCGCCGGCAAGATTGCGCGCGTCTACGAAATCGCCTGACCGGCCTGGCCCTTGGCTGACCGTCACATCGTCGATGATCTCCGGCGTCGATTCATGACCGGAAGACACGGACCGGGGAGCGCGAGACTTCGACGAGCGACCCGTGTTTCCCGTGAACCGATGGTGCGCGGCTTGCGGGAGCTCCCATGACAACGTCTGATTTTCAGTTGTCGTTGCCCCCGGATCTGACCGTGATGACCCCGGACATCAGCCCGCAGCTTTCCCAACGATGGGCCTCAAGTGCGGTGAGCAGCACCTGATCCATGTCGGTGATGTCGCCCTGCGCCCACGGTGAAGATCACGTCGCCGTGGTGGGCGCGCATGGCCATCATCTTGGCGGCCAGGCATATCCTCAACCGGCTGAATCCAATCCTCGGCAGGCGTGAGTCCCGCAGCCGCCGTCCACGATGGTGGAGGGGCTGATGTCGGGAAATCGGCCTGCTTTTCACGGGCCGGGAAGATGCCGGTGATAATGACGTCATCGGCTTTGGCTAAGGATTTGGCGAACTGGTGCGCGAAGAACTTGGTGCGGGAGAACAGGTGTGGCTGGAAGATCACACGAATGGTCGAATCGGGGTACCGGCGTCGGGCCGCATCCAGCAGGGCCGCGATTTCGGTGGGGATGATGGGCGTAATCGTCCACTACAGTGACCTGCTTGACCGTGCCGCGCACCTGGAAGCGGCGTGCCGCACCGAGGAATGTGCCGTGCCGCCTTGGCCGCGTTGCGGGGCTCACGCCCAGCAGCACGGCAGCGCTGATGGCGGCGGCCGCATTGCGCGCATTGTGCACGCCAGGAACCTTCAGGGCAACGGAACGACACCTCTCCCCGCCGTCACCGCGGCCGGCAGATGCAGGGTGAGCTGTTCGACGCCGCTTTGCCAGCGGTCTCGCTTTCCGAAGCGATCCATGACAACGCGGCACCGCCCAAATCGGGCAGGGAACGCGCGTAGTGCCGTAGGCAACGGTATGGGATTTCACGTCGGCGGGCAGGGCAACTCCAGCACGGCAAGTCCGTCGGTCGTCGATCACTGATGATCACGTGACCGGTGGCCCGGCCGGCGTGGGCAACGAACGCGGCACGGTAGTGGGCTTCGTCGCCGTAATGGTCGAGATGATCGGCTTCGGAGTTGGTGATAATGGCGATTTCCGGATGGTACTTGGCAAAGCTGCCATCGGATTCGTCCGCTTCCGCCACCAGAATGTCGCCCTTGCCCGCGTGGCCTCCGTCAAGCGTGGTGCCATCCGGGCCTTGGATGGATCCGCCGATGGCGTAGCTTGGATCGGCACCGGCATGGGTTCACCAGAATGTGGGACAGCATGGAGCTGGTGGTGGTTTTGCCGTGCGCTCCGGCCACGGTGACGGCTCGTTTGCCGTTCATGAGCAGGGCGAGGATGTCACTGCGATGCACAATGCGCTTGCCCGCCGCGTGTGCTGCGACGATTTCCGGATTGTCCGGTTTGATGGCGCTGGAGTAGACCACGGTCTGTTTGCCTGCGACATTTTCGGCTCGCTGCCCAAATTCAACGGTAATGCCCCGATTCCAGTCGATCGGTTTTGGCGCTGTGTGCACGATCGGAGCCGTCCACCGCAACGCCCTGTTCGTGCAGCATTTCAGCCAGAACGCTCATACCGGCACCGCCAATGCCGATGAAATGGGTGGCGCCGAGATCCGCAGGCCTTCCGCAGCTGAACGACGCATGGGTTGGATCAAGAACGATGGGCACGATCTTGAGACAACAAAACTCCTTTATGGGATTCCAGCACCCATTATATTATGACCCGTATCTCGTGCTGGCCGAATGGGTGGGAATTGGAACGCGCACGGAATGATATCTGAATACTACTTGGATGGTTCGGCTAATTGCAGAACGTGCCGGGCCATGATTTCGGCGGCGTTTCTGATGCCGTATTCCCATGCCTTGCGGCCGAATTCGGCAAGTCGTTCGTGATCGGCGAGCAGATCGGGCACATGCTCATGCACCCACTGCGGGGTCAGGTCCTTGTCTGCGACCAGAAGGCCGCCGCCGGCGTTCACCACTGGCTCGGCGTTGAAACGCTGCTCGCCGTTGCCGATGGGCAGCGGCACGTAAATGGCCGGCAGGCCCAGTGCAGCCAGCTCGGATACCGATCCGGCTCCGGCACGGCAAATCACCAAGTCGGCACAGGCAAAGGCCAGATCGATTCGTTCCAGATATTCGGCGGTATGGTAGTCACCTTGTCCGGCCGATTCGGGGCCGATGCCGGTAAGCACGTCCGCGCCGGCCGAGGCCGTGACCAGTTCGCGTACTTCGCTGGTTTTGCCTCGCCCGGTCAAGTGGATGATTTGTGCGTGGGCCAACAGGTCTGCGGCGGAGGAGGCGATGGCGCGGTTCAGGCTTTGCGCTCCCAGCGATCCGCCAGTGACCAGCACCAGCGGACGGTTCGGATCGACGCCAAGCTGCGCGGCCGATTCACGGCGTACGGCGGCACGGTCGTCACCGATGCGTTTGGTCAGGGAGGCGATGGCCGGGCGCAACGGCAGACCGACGCGCTCGACGTCGGCTCCGGCACGCGGTTTGAGACCGGTGCCCTCGTACACGGTACCGATGAAATCGGCCCAGCGAGCGCCCAGTTTATTGGCCATGCCGGCACGCGCATTCTGCTCATGGATGGCAATCGGAATGCCCATCTTGTGTGCGGTGGCGTAGACGGGGGCGGAAGCATACCCGCCGAATCCGGCCACGACATCCGCATGCCGCGTTTCAAGAATGGAGCGCACCTTTGGCGGTTTCTCGCTTCCATTTTGCCGGGAAGCGCAGCATGTACAGGTTAGGGCGACGCGGGAACGGCACTTTTTCGATGGTGTCGAGCTCGTAGCCGGCCTCCGGCACCAAATCTTCTCCAAACCCACCGCAGTGCCGATGACGGTGACCTGTGCCGTGGGTTCGATGTCGCGAATCGCCCCGGCGACCGCGAGCAGCGGATTGACATGTCGGCGGCGGTACCGCCGCCAGCAAGAACGATATGTGGTGTGCCTTGATTCATGATTACCGAGTCTACTTACGCGCTCTGACGCGACTGTTTTATCTGCGGTTGAGAGCGCATAAGTCCCACAACCAGTCCGGCCGCCGTCAAGCACATAATCATGGATGAGCCACCTGCGGAGACGAACGGCATAGGCACGCCCAATACCGGGAACACACCACGACCACGCCGATGTTGACCATGGCCTGGCCCACGATCCAAATGGTGACGCACATCAGCACCATGGCAACATAACGATCGGTGACCTGCAATGCGATGACGATCATGCACCAGGCGAGAATCGCGAAGAACAGCAATACGATGGCGCAACCGACGAATCCGGTCTCCTCGCCGATGATCGCGAAAAATGAAATCGTTATGGGCGGCCGGCAGGTAATTCCATTTCTCCCGCGAATTGCCGATGCCCAATCCCAGAAAACCTCCGGAGGCGATGGCGTACTTGCCGTGAATGGACTGGTAGCATACGCCTGCGCGTCAGCGGCCGAGCAATCGCCATATGTGGCCATGAATACGACGCAAGCGGTTCGGGCTGGAAACCGCCAATGCACCGACCATAACCACCGCGCCCAATACGCCGATCCCATCCATTTGCCGGGGAACCCGACGATCAGAAAGGCCACGCCTCCGATGAAGACCAGAATCATGGCCGTGCCGAGGTCCCTGCCGCCCATCAACCAACAGCCATGCAAGACCATCGCCACGCCAACGGCGAGATATGCCTTGATGGTCCGACTTTGTTTATCTTGCTGCAGGCATGCAACGACGAGGGAAGCCATATGCACAACGCAAGCTTAACGACTTCGGCGGGCTGGAAGGTAAATCCAAAAGGCCGATCCAACCTTTGTTGCCTTGGACATCGATGCCCAAGGGGTAAACGTCAGCGACTGCAACAAGCAAAGCGATAATCAGGAAGACGAAACTGAATTTCCTGATGAGCTCCGCCGGAATCATCATGCAGGCCCAACACCCACGATAAGTCCAAGAACGCAGAATCCCCCTGTTTCAGTGCTTGGGAACGGAGACTGTCCGTTGGCAATCATGTTTACCGAAGAGCTGGAAAACACCATGATCACACCGAAAATGGTGAGAATGATCACCGCGATTGCTGAACCCATGAAAACACCAAATCGGATTAAGCAGGCTTCGCAGACCCATAACCATGAAAATCGTCGACCTGCTTTCCGACGGCGGCCTTTTTTTCTGACGACTACTATCAACCTGCCTTATGGTTTAGGCTTTTCCATGCTCGTTCACCCAACGCTGAGCCTGCTGTGCGAACTGGTTTCCACGATCGGCATACGACTTGAACTGATCCATCGACGCACATGCAGGCGCCATCAGCACCACATCACCGGATTGGACATACTGCCCGCAGGCATCAACCGCCCGTTCCATAATGACCCCATTATCCGCCGGATCGATGATGGTCAGAGGAATGTTGGGAGCGCTCGTCTTGAACGCATCCAGCATCGGCTGCTGATCCCTGCCGATGATGACCGCGGCTTTGATGGTATGCGCCTGATCAGCCACCAATTGCTCGAAACTGCTGCCTTTGGCCAGTCCTCCGGCAATCCACACCACGGATTTATCGGCAAAACTATTGAGCGAGGCCTTGGCCGCATGCGCGTTGGTCGCCTTGGAGTCGTCAACGAAACGAATGGCTCCCCCATCCGCCGTAGTGGCGGTGGCGACGGTCTGGATACGGTGGCCACCTGGAGTGAACTGCTTCAGGGGATGCGATCGCCTTCTCCTTATCCGCGCCAAGTCCCAACACCAACGCCAATGCGGTCAATGCGTCGGCGAGCAAATGCGGATATACCGTGCCATCCGGCTCGGTCAGATGTGTGAACTCGGCAACTTTGGCAACCTGTTCAGGCTTGCCCGCCTCACCGCCCGCGATGCCGGACATGTCGACGATCCAGCCGTCCTTCACGCCAATCTGGCCATCTTGCGGTTCCGACAATGTGAATCCAACCCTACGGCAGCCTTCCGCGGTTTCGGCGGCGAATGCCAGTTCTTGGTCACGCGGCATCATCCGCGTTGTACACCAACGCCTTCTTGGCATGGTGGAAGACCTTCGCTTTGTCGGACGCGTAATTGTCGATACCGCCATGCCAGTCGAGGTGATCGTCGGCGATATTGGTGATCGCCGCGCAATCCAACTCAAGAGAATCGGTGAAATGCAATTGGAAAGAACTGAGCTCAACACACAGCACATCATTTGCCGGATCGACCGCGGCATGTGAGACCGCCTTGCCGATGTTACCGACGGCCGGTGCGGTGAGTCCGCAGGCGGTAAGCATCTCGGAAGTCATTTCCGTGGTGGAGGTCTTGCCATTGGTTCCGGTGATGCCAATCCATTGCGCAGGATGCCCAGTGGCATCGCAATCCACCCGCAGCTGCCAGGCGAAGCTCGACCTCGCTCATCACCGGAATGCCACGACGTTGCGCTTCGAGAATGAACGGGGTCCTCGGATTGAATACCGGAGAAGTCATCACCAAGTCGACATGATCCCAATCAATGTGGTCGAAAGAGTGCAAATCGGCATCAGGCTTCTTCTCATCCACGCCCAACACCTTTTCGGCGCGGGAACCCAACACCTCCATCATGCTCTGGCCAGAAACTCCCAAGACCCGCCACAATCGCGGTCTTACCGCTCATATCCATATCCATCATCCTTCGATCGTCAGAACCTCATACGCCTTAATATCACAGTCATATTGCGTTCATTCGCAACGGCAACAGACCGAGCATCGACTGTCACAAGCCGGAACGGGCAACCCAATCGCCATAGAAAAGCACCAAGGCGACCAGCACGAACAGCAGTTCAATCATCCAGAAGCGAATCACAACCTTGACTTCGGGCCATCCTTCAATTCGAAATGATGGTGAATCGGCGCCATCTTGAATACACGTTTGTGGGTCATCTTGAAGTACCCGACCTGGATGACGTCGCTCAATGTTTCCATGACGAACAGGCCGCCGAGAATAATCGCGAGGAATTCGGTATGCGTGGCGATGGACATGGCCGCGAACAGGCCGCCAAACGCCAACGAACCGGTATCACCCATGAAAATTGAAGCCGGATTGGAGTTGTACCACAGGAACCCGAAGCACGCTACCGCCGCGCAAGCCGCGATAATGGTCAAATCAAGTGGATCAGATACCGCGTAGGTAAAGCCCTCATGCCCCGACCCCTTAAGGTGGTAGAACTCCCAAAAAGCGATCACCGCATATCCCATGAACGCAATCATCGAAGAGCCAGCTGCCAAACCGTCAAGACCATCAGTCAGATTGATGGCATTGGTCCACGCGGTCATCAGGAAGTTCACCCAGATGACGAACAGGATGATGGCTACGGCACGGCCGGCGAAGTCGAAGTTGAAGAACGGCTGTTCGATGAAGCTGATGCCTGCCTGCGCACTGGGGAATCCCGATTTGGTGGGGAATCAGCAACGCAAGTACCGCGTAGATGGTGGCGAAGATGAACTGGCCGATGAACTTGCCGCCCACCGATAGGCCTTCGTTCTGCTTCTTACGCACCTTGGCGAAGTCGTCGATAAAGCCCAGCAGACCATCGACAGCATGGGCGAACAGTACGAGCGCCGCGGACCAGGAGGGCACGTCGCCCGAACGCAGGTATCGGTACAGTGCGGAGGATGCCCAACCGAGCAGAATCGCGAAGTTGATGACCACGCCGCCCAACGTGGGGGTGCCGCGCTTGACCAGATGCGACTGCGGCCCATCCTGGCGGATGTACTGGCCATAGTGCAGCTTGTGGACCAGCCGAATCAGAGCGGGGTGCCGACTAAGGTGACGATGAGCGACACCAGCATTCCAATGATCAGAGCAATCACGTGCAGCTTCTCTTTCTTGTCGGTTTCTTGGGGTGGTTATCAGGTCGTTCTTTGCCCAGCGTTCAGCCAAAGCGCTCAGGCCTGACGCGTGCGATCCCTTGAGCAGTACCACAGCGTCGGGATGGTTGCGAGCCAAGTCGATAACCAGCTGTTCGGCCGCATCGATGTCGTGTACGCAATCCACCGACGCGAATTGGCTCTGACGGGCACCGTCCGCCAGAGCCTGTGCCAGTGCATCGAGATGTTGGTCTTGGCGGAACCGACCGCGATGATCGCGTCGATGCCCAATTCGGCCGCATACGTGCCGATCGAGGTGTGCAATGCCGTTTCATCGACGCCGAGTTCCAGCATGGCACCCAGCAGCGCCACACGGAACGGCTCCTTGCCGTCATTTGAGTTCAAGCCTTCAACCCGTTCAGGCCGGCTTTCATGGAGTCGGGATTGGCGTTGAAGGAATCATCGATCAGCGTGAAGGAAGTCCCCTCGCGATTCACCGTAGACAATGCCATGCGATGAGGGCTGATGGTGTGCTGCGAGGCCAGAATCCGTGCCACCGTTTCGGGTGCCATACCGTAACGCATCGCCACGGTTGCGGCGGCCAACGCGTTCATCACATTGTGACGTCCAGGAATGCCCAGATGCACCGGCGTATGGTTGCCGTCCGCATCGACCAACGTGAATTCAGCATGATCGGACCGGTCGGCAGTGACATCAATGGCCCGCACCTCGGGCTCCTGCGACGATCCCAAGCCGAACCACAGCACGTCGCCGTTGGCCAGGCCGGCCATGGGAACCACGTGTTCGTCATCGGCGTTCAGTACCGCGGTGCCTCCGGGAAGCAATCCCTGCACGATTTCGCTTTTTCGCCTGTGCGATGCGTTCGCGGGAGCCGAATTCTCCAAGGTGAGCGACGCCGACCTTCAATACGATTGCCGTGTTCGGCGGTGCGATACGGGTCAGTCGCGCGATTTCGCCGATATGGCTGGCACCCATCTCAGCCACGAAGAACCGGGTGTGCTCATCGACCCGCAACGCAGTGAGCGGCAGGCCGATCTCATTGTTGAACGATCCCACCGGAGCCACGGTCGGACCTACGGTGGCAAGCAGGAGGAGAGCAGATCCTTGGTGGTGGTCTTGCCCACCGAACCGGTCAATCCGATGATGTCGAAGTCGCCGTCCAGCTCGCGGCGGCGAACGATGTTGTATCGGGCGAGTTCGCCAAGGGCGTCGACCGTGTCTTTCACTACGATCTGCGGAAGGCCATCGGACTTCACCTCATGGTCGACGATGGCCACCGTGGCTCCCTGTCCAGCGGTTTTCGCCACAAAGTCATGCCCATCGACACGCTCGCCTCGGATGGCCACAAACACCGATCCGGGGCCGGCCTGCCGCGAGTCGCTGACCGTATTGGTGGCTCGAGACTCGGAACCGGCGTCTCCGATCAATCGACCATCGACGGCCTTGGCGATCTCCTCCACGCTCATCGGAACCATGGTGTTTCAAACTCCATTTTTACGATTACGCTTCGTCCCGTATCCACGGACTTATCGCTCATTGAGATTATTGGCCACATGCAGGGCACTGCCAGCGCCAGGTTTGCGTCAATTTCGTGCGCAGTGAAATCACGGGTGTTGTCGTGCAAGCAATCGGCTCGAACTCCTGTGCAGCGTCCGACAAGATTGGCGACGATAGTATAGCGCTCCACGCTTTTGAGCTGGAGCGCGCCGAGCCGCGCGATGGATGCACATGCTGGCGCCAACTGCCACGGTCATGTTAGCCGTAGTCGCCAGTGGCTTGACGGCCGATGCTGGTGAGGCCAGCTGAATCACGCATGCCGACGCCACCAACGCCAATGCGGCGCCGATGGCGATGCGACGTTTGAACGCGGAGGTCTTGGACCCATGGCGAATCTACGATGCGACGCACGTGTTCAGGTTCCGCCTTTGTTGGACTGGTATCCGCTTAAGTCGATGGACTACTGATCCCTGCTGGTCATGCCCATGCAACAGCTGGCCTTGTCGGGCAGCTCGCGACCACCTGATCGAGTTTGGCCTGGATCGTCTTCGTATCTGCTGATGTTGAGCTTCAGATCTGTGCCGCCTCAAACAGAGTTCTGCACCATCTGGCACGGCAGCATCAGCGCCTGAACAAAGGTGCCTGACGAGGAGACTGCACTGGCGACGTGCACCAGCGGTGCGCTTCTTGGTCGATTCGACCGTCCGGCGTGCACGTGTCACGTTTCCACGTGAGTTGAGACGCCGCAGCTCAGGTCGGGAGGAGGACTGATGCTTGGTGTGCGGACTGGTTCAAAGGAGCTGGGCCGCGTTCGATCAGTACTGCGACGCAGCTGCCATATGCTGTTATCCCTCGCAACGACTCGTGCCGTGTTTTGGCTGCTCGGAGACGCTGAGCCTTTGTATCTTGACGTCCATTCAACGGGCCCTGCGCGTCGGTTTGCGTAAAGCGTTTCACCCTCCATCGCGGGCAGATCTACGGCGACTTCCACCACGCAAATCCCACCGAAAGCCGATCTCGGTTAAGGTGATTACGTTTCGTATTCGTCAACTTGATGGCACCGCGTGAGATCCTGAAAACGGTTTGGGCATCCGGCGGTATGACAGGCAGGCCAGCCGAAACATCCACTCGCAGCCTTGTGCCATGAACGATTTGACGGTTTTGTCTTCGAGCAATGATAGGACTCCACCACCAGTCGTCCCCGACATGCAGTCGGTTCGCGGCCTGCGGCAATGTGGAGGCGAGCTTGTCCAATTCGCCGTTGACTTCAATGCGCAACGCCTGGAAGACGCGTTTGGCGGGATTGCCCGCCGGGCGGTGGGCTTGCGGCACCACCATCGACCACGGCTTTGAGCTGTGCGGTGGTGGTAAACGGCTCCTTGTCTCGACGCGCCACGATGGCGCGGGCGATCTGACGCGAGAAACGCTTCACCGTATTCTTGAATATGCGGACCAGTTCCGCCGCATCATAGGTGGCAGAATCCGTTCGGCCGTCAACGGCTGGCTGACGTCCATGCGCATATCCAGCGGCGCATCATGCGAATAGGAGAAGCCACGATCGGTTTCGTCGATCTGCAGGCTGGATAATCCCAGATCCATGAATACGGCGTCCGCGTTCGATGTCTTGGTCCGCCAACACCTGATCGAGCTGATCGAAGGCGGCATGCACCGGGATGAATCGATCGGCGAGCCCCTCCCGTTCCATACGTTCGGTGGCCAGCCCCAGCGCTTCACTGTCACGGTCAATGCCGATGAGCCGAACCTGAGGCGCGGCCTTGAGGAAGGCGATGGAATGGCCGGCAAAGGCCCAGGGTGCAATCCACTGCGATGGCGTTCTCATGTTCAGGGCAGGTGCCATCAGGTTCACGCAATCGTCAAGCAATACCGGCAGATGAATATTCGCCACATCAACCATCAGAATTCCACCTCCGGCAACACATCGTCAGCAATATCGGAATATCCTCTTCCTTCTCGGCGAGGTAGGACTCCCACGTGTCCTTATTCCACAGTTCGGCACGGTGCCAACGCCGATCACCACGACGTCGGAACCCAGATTGGCGTAATCGCGCAGCATCTGCGGCACCAGCACGCGGCCCTGCTTGTCCGGCTGCTGGTCGACGGCACCGGAAAGGAACACACGCAGGTATTCTGCGGGCGGCTTTGTTTCCCACCGACACACGCTGAATTTGCGAGGCGATACGTCGAAATTCGTCGAACGGCAGCAGGTACACGCACCGTTCCTGGCCTCCATGCCACAGACCAGCCCTGCCCCAGCTGGGAGCGGATTTGGCCGGAAGCGCCATACGGCCCTGGCATCGATCTTCGGCGTATATGTGCCGAGAAGCAATGGGCAGACCAGCCATGAGATCGGCCATAGTGTGGTGGAGCCTTGTGCGTTGGCATCAGCGTCGCGAATCGTCTGATCAGCAACCATGGCTCCACCTCCTTCATCGTTACGTGGGATACACTTCGGCCAACTGGCTCACCACCCCCCACGATTCCCATTTCTCCCACTCATGCACGATTTGCTCACCCAGGGGGCCGTAGTACCGATGGATTGCGCGTGTCGGCTACGACTGTCGCACGAATGGACGCTCCGCACATCTAATCCCACGTCGCGCACCCCACCGACCGAGCAGCATGGTGAATTCACGCTGAATTCCACCTATTCCGGGTTGTCCGCATCACTGACGGGGTGTGCGGTAAATTTGAATGCCTTAAGTTTTTCTGCCCCACGGAAATGGAACGAAGAGAACAGCATGTCGAGTTACGCCTCCCAGCTGCATGAGAGAGCAGCAGGCCGTCGATCGCGCCTATGGACGATTGGATGATCTGCGAGCCGAAATGTGGCAACGCCTGGACACCGTACGCGCCGCCGGCTCCCACGGATCCCCCACGCAACGCAGCGAACGAGACCTTTGCCACAATGTACGAAAATCGCCTCACGCAATTGCGCAGCGTTGAGGATCGGCTGGTGTTTGGCCGCCTCGATGCCAAGAACGGCGACCGTCATTACATCGGGCCGCATCGGCCTGTCGAGCCCGGACCATGAGCCGATTCTGACCGACTGGCGTGCCGAAGCCGCACGTCCTTTCTATGAGGCGACCCTTCCAATCACGGCGACATCGTGATGCGCAGGCATATCACCTTGAGTTTCCGCGAAGTCGTGGGCGTTGAGGATGAGGTGCTCGACGCATTCAGACCAGGTCGGCCAGGCGTCTTCCGCCGGCACATTGACCGGCGAGGGTGCGCTGCTGGCTTCGTTGAGCTCACGCCGCACCGGCAAGATGACCGATATCGTGGCCCACCATTCAGGCCGAGCAGGACCGCATCATCCGCTCCGACATGAATCGCGCCGTGGTGGTGCAGGGCGGCCCCGGCACCGGCAAGACGGCCGTGGCGCTCCATCGCGCCGCCTACCTGCTGTACACGCACCGGCGCACGCTGGAACGTTCCGGCGTGCTGGTTGTTGGGCCCCAGCTCGGCGTTCCTGCACTACATCGATCAGGTGCTACCTTCCTTGCGAGACCGGCGTGGTCTCACGCACCATCAGCGATCTGATTCCCGGCATCACCGCCACGGCGGTCGACTCCCTTATGCAGCCAAGCTCAAGGGCGATCGACGCATGACCTCCGTAGTGGCCAATGCCATCGCCGCACGCGTGCGTGTTCCCGCTGCTCTGCCGACAGTAACCATTAGCGGCATTCAGGTACCAATGCTGGCCACTGATATCGAGCAGGCGCAGGCGGACGCGAAGCGCACCCGACAACCTCATAACAAGGCCCGCGAGACATCTTTATCCGTTCGATGCTGACCAGCATGCAGAACCGTTATGCCGAACAGCGATTACACGCCGGATCAGGCGGAGCTGAACCGCGCGATGTCGCTGCTACGTATGGCGAACGAGCAGGTTCGCAAAGATCCCTGAACCTGTGCTGGCTGCCGATGACCGCCCCATGGCTCATCGATCAGCTGTTCGCCCATCCCGAACGTCTAAGTTCTGGCTGGTTGGCTGACCGACAACGACATCGCGACTTGCTCCGCCCCAAAGGCTCCCCTGTTGACCCGCTCCGATATTCCGCTGCTCGACGAAGCAATGGATATGCTGGGCCCGATCCCAAGGCGGTGGCCCGCCAGTCCCGCCGCCGACGCACGTCGCCGCGTCGAAGAGCAGTATGCCAAAGACACTCTGGCCGCGACCGGTCTGGGTGGAGGCATCGCTCTCCAGTCGATGCTGCTCGACCAGATGAACGGGGACGACGCTGAGCTGACCGCGCAGCGGGCCGCGGCCGACCGTGAATGGACCTACGGGCACATCGGCTGAAATGATGAAGCGCAGGAATTGACCGCCATGGACTGGCGTATGTTGATCCGCCGTTGCCCCTCCCGCTCGTTCACCATCGTGGGCGATGTGGCGCAGACTTCGGCGCTGGGTGGCACCCGACGCTGGAGCAAATCGATGAACCGCCTGTTCGGCGAAAGCCACTGGGATTTGAACGAGTTGACCATCAAGCGTAATCGCAGAAGTTTCAGAACTTTTCTACCGTTTGCGAGGAGGAAGGCCTCTACATCTCCACGAACCGTCCGGTGCGCACCATCCCGATTCGGTGTCCCGCAATGTGGTGCCAGCATGTAATGCTGAAACCCAAGGCTGGGAAGCGAAAGCTTTTAATTCATTCAGCGAACAACAACCATCATGATCAACTCTGTCCGGATAATCATCACTTTGGTGCGATGCCGTGCGCCGCAAACTGGTTGTCATTTCTGGCCCGGCCGAATACGCAAGGCTCATCGAGCAGCCCGAATGGGATGAGCAAATCAGCGTCTGCGGCACTGAAAACGGTCAAGGGTCTGGGTTCGATGCCGTCGTGGTGGTCGAGCCCGGTCTACCATCGAGGATGACGCCGAGCCGCCTGGTCGCCGCCTCGGGACCTGTACGTGGAATGACCAGGCCGACCCAGAAACTGGTTATAGTTCCGGACAAAAGCGGACGAAAAGTCCCTGAACATCTAAGGTATGAAGCATAAAGCACTGTTATTGGAAAACATTCACCCCTGATGCGGCCAAATCGCTGCGTGATCACGGTTTCGAAGTCGAGACCATGAAGGGAGCCCCTGAGCGGAGGACGAACTCATCGATGCGCTGGATGGCGTGGACTTGGTGGGCGTACGCTCCAAGACCGTCACAGCCCGCGTGCTGGATGCGCGATCCTACGCGCGCCATCGCTTCTGCATCGGCACCCAATCAGGTCGATCTGGCACATGCTGCGGCAAGCGTGCATCGCGTGTTCAACGCTCCCTCTCAACACCGTTCGTGGTGGAATTGGTGATCTGCGACATCATCTGGCGGTGCCGCATTCACACATCATAAGCATGGCCTGTGGGACAAGTCCGCTGAAGTGCGCGGCAAGACCCCGGCATCATCGGCTACGGCAACATCGGCTCCCAGTCTGGTACTAGGCCCTCGGCATGCGCGTGGTGTTCGACATTGAGGAGAAACTGGCACTGGGCAATGCCCACCGTTGCGACACCCTCAACGAACTGCTGGAACAGTCCGATGCCGTGACCCTGCACGTGGATGGCCGCAAGTCGAACACCGGATTCTTCGGCGAAGACCAATTCGCCCACATGAAGCAGGACGCGATTTTCATTAACCTTTCGCGCGGTTTCGTCGCCGATCTGGGACGCTCTGAAGCAGCACCTCGATTCCGGCCATCTGTCTGGCGCGGCGGTCGACGTGTTCCCCGTTGAGCCGAAGAAGAGCGGGAGATCCGTTCGAGACTTCACTGGCCAATGAAGACAATATGATTCTGACTCCTCATATTGGCCCACCTTGGAAGCTCAGGAATCCATCGGCCGACAATCTCTCAGCGTCTTGAGGATTACTGGTTCAAGGGTTCTACCTCCTTGTCCGTGAACCTACCGTGATCAACCTCGGTGAGTGCAAGGGTGTGACGCCGTATCGCCCATCACGACAATCTTCCTGGTGTGCTGGCTCATGTCAATCATGTGCTCGGCGAGAACATCAACGTTTCTCTTCCAGTCGCTGGCAACCGAAGGCGAACTTGGCTATGTGGTCACCGACGTGGCTCGTGCTTTAAGCTTGCCATGACACTGCGCAACATCGAGGCGCAATTCGCGTGTCATCCAGCTGACGCAGCTCATCCTCGATTGATGAAAGGGACGTCATGCGCGATCTATGAAACTTCAGTTCATTCTGCCGCGGTTTGCGGTCTCATATGCGTTGCGCTTCACATATTATTCGCAAACCATCAATGGCGCTTTTAGTCTCCGCCGCAGGTTCACCAGTCGAAGGTGCACCACCCATCAAGTCACGCAACGGTTTCAGGATGGCTTGCCCACTTCATCTGAGGTGACTTCAGGGGCGAAGATCCTCTTCAAACAATCCGGCGGCTGGATCTCTCTGATGGCCGCCCACAACCGGCTTTACGTACGCCGAATCGCCCCGAACGTTTGACGGCAGCATACTGCGTTTCTGCAGTGGTAAAACGCTTGCTGCAGCTGAACCTTCTGACATAATGGATGGAGCCATCATCATATTAGACCATAATGGCTTTAGTGTCAGGGGTTACAATATGCTCTGATAGCAGGCATGCAACTCAGTTCTCAACCAGGCCAGCCGTACTTTGCAACTTCCCACCAATGATCCAGACTCAAGGTGTTCTGCAATCAATATACAGTTTCGATGTCGACCAGGCGTAGCCTTATCTCGTGAGGCACGTATCCCCATGCGCACGATATAACTGGTCACTGCGTGGCCCCCCGTATCCCGATTGAGCCCGCTGAGCGGTAGCGCATGAAACCACACCAGGCGGCATGGGCGTGTCTTCCATGCTGCGCCGCTGCGTGCGCTGGAGCCAGATTATCACCATTAGGTCGTCATCAGGCCTCTCAGGCAGATGTTTCAGGCCTTGTTCTTATAACAAACGAATTCGACACGGTCAAGTCAGAAAACTCAGACAGATGTTTGATTTCACAATTTTATAAGGAACTGAATAATTCCCTTCTCCCACAAATGGGACAGGTCACTATTCATAAGCAATGGACCATATTCATATCATTGTTCGGGCTGCCCTCTTCGGGAAATCGATACGCCAATTAAAGTCCGTCTTCGGTCAAACATCAGCTACAAGTTTTACAGGAAAATATGTCATATGAGCACGAACGAGTTGCCAATGAAGTGACAGGGATCCTTAGGTAAAAGCCTCAAAGCCAGAGGCAACTAGCACCTGTGATGATACAAATTTCATGAAGCCATTTAAGATGTGCATGTTATGATGATACCACTTATGGACGATGTGCGTCTGCCGGAACGACTGACAGCTCAAAGCACCTTTGTGCTGGAAGTCCACAGCAATTCATGGGGTGGGTTGCCTATCTGCGATAGCGACTATGTGAGGCAATTTATAACAGGAATATCGTCGCCCTCTGCTGGACAGACAGTGAGGAAAACAATATATCTGGCTGTTCCCCAGCCCACACTCGCCCATCGACCTTTTATACAATTATGAACCGAGATGGTCACCAATTTTCTGAGTGCCTATTCCAGCTGATCGGCGTGCCAGTCGCTGATTAATTTTCTGATGCAGCACAGTCCCAGGCCTCGCTTGGGGACTTATTGAACCATATGGAGCCGAGCGGACAACTCTGGTAGGCAGAAGGAGTACCTGGCTCATACTGCCTGTCCACATCCGTAAACCCTGCCACTTTTAGCTGATTATGGGTATGGTTAGATCCTTCTCATCAGTGGTGGTAGGCTCATGCCGAGCAATTTCTGGGATTGCAGATTCATGTCTCCTGAAAACATGTCGTGCGGCATCTAATCCGCCGCCATACTGATGCGCCGCAAACTTAAATAACCAGTCTTTCGATTAAGCGGGGAAATCGACGATATCGGCTTTACTGCTGTTCTTGGTGCTTACCGCAAATATATGCAATTTTAAAATACTTTTCTGCGCAGACGCTATGATCGCCGGCCGCGTTCCTCGAGGTGATGAATGACGCACTTGGCTCGGCCGTGGTGGCCTGCCCTGGTAATGATCTCCACCGGATGGAATGGCTTCGACGCCGTGGCCGGTGCCGTCATCGCACTGATGATGATTCCGCGCCATCAAGTTGCTGCACAACGCGGTCAAGGTGCTGCTGGGGAAACACCGGATGACTTGACCTCGATAAGGTACGCGAACATCTGGAAGACGTGCCGCATGTGCGCCGTGCATGACCTCCACGCCAGCACGGTGTCCACCGGCATGCCGATTCTGATGGCCCACGTGGTAGTTGACAAAGACCTCACCATGGAAGATGCCGCCACAATCCTCACCCAACTGCAGGATTGCCTGCGCGACACTTCCGGTCTCGGTCCCCCACCACCTTCAGCTCGAGCCCGAGGGCTATAGCTCCCCCTCCTCCAACGAACTCCACGAAAAAAATGCCCCAACAGGGAGCATTCAGCAGGGTATAAAAAATCGCTGTACGTAGTGCGATTTTCGTGCCGCACAAGCTGAAGGCCGACACAGGTCAGGTCGAGTCTTGTGCGGTGCGAAAAAGCTCGGTACAGCGATTTTATCAGGCTGAACTGGGCGGCGGTTTCCTTGGCGTCTCGGCAGAGCGCTTCAGGCGGCGAGCTCCTTGTCGGAGACCGGGGTGTTGATGGTAGTTGTTGACGCCCTGACGGTTGAGGAGGGTCGGCACGGACATGCAGACGTCGGAGATGCCGTGGAAGTCCGTGGAGCATGGGCTCACCGGCAGGATGCGGTTGGAGTCGCGCATGACGGCTTCGATGATGTCAACGCCGGACATGCGATGGCGTAGTTGGTTGCGCCCTTGCCGTTGATGATCTTGTAGGCGGCGTTCTTGACGTCCTGGTGGATCTCCTCGCGCTTGTCGGCGTCGAGCGGATCGTGGCCGGGCAGCGGGTCCAGTCGCACATGGGGACGCCACCGATGGTGGCGGACTCCCCACAGCGGGACTTCGGAGTCGCCGTGCTCGCCGGCGATGTAGGCGTGCACGTTCTTGACGTTGACGCCGGTCTGCTGGGCAATCAGGAAGCGCAGGCGAGCGGAGTCCAGGTTGGTGCCGGAACCGAAGATCTGGTTCTCGGGCAGACCGGTGAGCTTCTGAGCCACGTGGGTAGCGATGTCGACCGGGTTGGTGATGAGCATGTAGATGGCGTTCGGAGCCACCTTGACCAGGTTCGGCATGATGGCCTTGAGGATGTTGACGGTAGCGCCAACGAGCTCAAGACGAGACTGACCCGGCTTCTGACGCGGACCAGCGGTGATGACGACCATGTCGGCGTCGCGGCAGATCTCAGGATCGTCGGAACCGTCGATGGACACGGTCGGGTAGAAGCTGGAGCCATGCTGCATGTCGAGCACTTCGGCTTCCACGCGCTCCTTGGCGATGTCTTCAAAGCACGATCTCGCGAGCGATGCCACGCTGGGCAGCGGCGAAGGCGAGGGTGGAGCCAACGGCACCGGCACCAATAACAGCAAGCTTCGTGGGCTTAACGGTAGTTTCCGCCATGATGGATGAACCTCTCTTCAAAGGCGGGTCTGCTGATGAATGGCAGGCCTTGTAACTAACGTCTTCACTCTATAAACCCGCTAAGACGTTTTGCTACCGGCACACCACCCTGTTTGACAACCGTATGGTAATGTTTTCAACGGTTGTTAGCGCTCACGAATATACTGTGATGTTTATCACGTTGGTCAATGGACTGTTCGACCACCTGAGCGGCAAGATGGGCATCAACGTCCGCTTCAAGCTGTATGCCATCATCGCGGTACTCCACCTTGTCTACCTTGCCGTATTCGCGTACACGAGAGATCAGGGGCCAGCGGTATACGGCAGCAGAGCGTTGACATGCACATGCGGGACCGGCAGCAGACTGTCGACCGCGGTACGCAGCTCGTCCAATCCCTCACCGGTATAGGCGGAGACGATGAACGCATCTGGCTGCAGCGCGGCGAGTCGTTCACGAGTCGCCTCGTCCGCCTGATCGGCCTTGTTGAATACGAGAATACGCGGAATCGAGGCCGTGCCTTCGATGTCCGCCAACACGTCATTGACCGCGTCGACCTGAGAGAACGGGTCAGGGTGGGAGCCATCGACCACATGCAGGATCACGTCGGCCTCGGCCACCTCTTCCAGGGTGGATTTGAACGCCTCGACCAGCTGGGTGGGCAGGCGGCGCACGAAGCCGACCGTGTCCACGCATAAGCGTAAGCGCGTCCGTCGCGGGTTTTGGCGCGGCGCACGGCCGTGTCCAATGTGGCGAACAGCGCGTTTCCACCAGTTCGGCCGCACCGGTCAGACGGTTGGTCAACGAGGATTTGCCGGCGTTCGTGTAGCCGACCACGGCCACTGTGGGCAGGCCGAAGCGACGGCGTGAACCGCGCTTGACCTCACGTGCCGGGGCCATCTCACGAATCTGACGGCGCAGTCTGGCGATACGCGTGCGAATTACACGACGGTCCATTTCGATTTTGGTCTCGCCCGGGCCTCGCGATCCGATGCCCGCATCCGCGCCGGCCGCGCGACCGCCGGCCTGACGGGACAGCGAACCACCCCAACCACGCAGTCGGGGCAGCATGTATTCGAGCTGCGCCAACTCCACCTGCGCCTTACCTTCACGCGAGGTGGCGTGCTGGGCGAAGATGTCCAGAATCACCGCGGTGCGATCCACCACCTTGACTTTGGCGGCGTCCTCCAATGCACGGCGCTGTGACGGCGGCAGGTCGTCGTCCACGATAATCGTATCGGCTTCCTCACGCGCCACGATGTCGGCAATCTCCTTGGCTTTGCCGGAACCAACGTACGTGGCTGCATCCGGCTTGGAGCGATGCTGCAGCAAACCATCGCATACCACCGCACCGGCGGTTTTCGGCGAGCGCCGCCAACTCTCTCAATGATTCCTCGGCCTTGGCTTGCGTGGTGACGGCGGACGACCAGACGCCGACGAGCACCACACGTTCCAGACGCACCTTGCGGTATTCGACTTCGGTGACGTCCTGCAGCTCGCCGAGACCGGCGACATGCTTGAGCTCGTTGCGGGCCTCGCGCTCCTCCCATTCCTGGTTGGCGTCCTCATGCCAGCCGGTCGCGCGCTGGCTGTCGTCGAGCAACACTTCGGACTGCTCGGCCAGCACACCTTCAGGGTAACGTCGTTGTTGCCGCGGTTGATGTCGGTGTACTGGGTGTTGTCGGTCAAGTGCGCCTCGTTTGGTTGGAATGGTTCACGATTCTTCTATGGTCCTTTATTATCATCACATGAGGTGACATGCTGGCATAGATCGGCACGTACCGGCATAGGCCGGCTGATACAGGTCGGCATACGAGAGCGGCGAATCCCGCAGAAATGGAGCGACCATGGCAGAACAGTATTTCTCTGCGGAACCCGCATCGAAGGATGTGCGCCGCACATTGAACGTAACGTTGCGCGGCCATGAGGCGACCGCTCAGGTGTCGAACGGCGTGTTCTCCGGCTCGCGCGTAGACCTCGGTACGTCGGTATTGCTGAAGCATGCGCCCGAGCCGCCGCTTACCGGTGATTTTCTGGATTTGGGCTGCGGCTGGGGCCCTATCGCCCTGACATTGGCGTTTGAGTCGCCCGAAGCGAACGTGTGGGCGGTGGATGTCAACGAGCGCGCGCTGGACTGACCCATGCCAACGCACAGGCGAACGGCCACACGAACATTCATACGGCTCAGGTGGACGAGTCCAGCACTCCCTGCCTGCCGAGAACCAGCCGGCGTTCTGCGAGACGGTGCCGAGCGACCTCACGTTTGATGTGATTTGGTCGAACCCACCGATCCGAGTCGGCAAGGAAGCGCTGCATACATTGCTTGTGGCTTGGCTGCCGAAGCTCAAGGTGGGCGGTGCCGCCTATCTCGTAGTGCAGAAGAATCTCGGTTCCGATTCGCTGATCCCCTGGCTGGACGATGCGCTCGGCGAGGGGTTCACTGCGAGCAAATACGCGAGCTCCAAGGGCTTCCGTATCATTGAAGTTCGTCATGAATATGAGTATCCCGCAGAACTTCCCGTATCTGCCGCGCGTGATGAGATAGCCAGCGCGGTCAAACGTTCCCAAGTCGTTATTGTGTCCGGCCAGACCGGTTCGGGCAAAACCACACAGCTGCCGAAAATCCTGCTTGAGCTTGGCCGTGGCACGCACGGCAAGCAGATCGTACACCCAGCCTCGCCGTATCGCCGCACGCACGGTGGCCGAACGTATCGTTATCTACACCAGCTGGTTCGGTTCGCCGCGAAGCTGATAACGGCGCAGCGACCGGTCTTGTCCGATTGGACTCGGCCAACACTGTCAGCGTTCGACGTATGGACGCAGCAGGGTCGTGGCACCAACCGCCAGCAGCGAGGCGAAAGCCAGCAGACACAGGCAGACGGCCTGCACGCAGTAGATCGGTCGAATGTGGGTCAATGGTTCCACGCCATGACCTTTGTCGGCCAGCTTGCCGCCGTACAGGTTGCTCCACAGGCAGGCGCAGCCGTAAATCACCAAGCCGATGCTGATATAGCGTTCGGGCACGCCGATTTCGTCGCGCATGATCGGCGAAAGATACGTGTAGAAGACATAGGAGGCGGCTGCGCCGAAGACCACATCCGCCACGCCGAGCTGGATGCGGCGGTCGAAGAACAGGCAGGAATTGCCTCAGGAAACCGATCTTCGCCGGATGCGAGCTACGTGGCAGAGACACTGCCATCGATGCCATCAGCACGGCGGTGAGCACCGAAACCAAGGCAAAGGTGACACGCCAACCAAAGGTATCGGCCACCCAAGTGCCGGCCGGTACGCGCGGTGTTCGCAGGTGCGTTCGTCATGGGTGCTCTCTTGGTACTCTCTTGAGTGCTCTCGCTCGTACTACAAGCTGATTCGTCGGTTACGTCAATCGTTTTTTCGTATCAACTCAGCGATAACGTTATTCCCCACCTCTGCCCACTACCCACCACCACGACACGCCATAGAAAACCCCGCCGATGACCAATCATCGACGGGGTTTGGCACATGTGCAACGCTTGCGATTACAGCTTCGGCAGATACTTCTTCAGCTCGTAAGGCGTGACCTGCTGGTTGTACTCCTCCCATTCCTGGTGCTTGTTGTCAGGAAGTAGCCGAGAGGCGTGTTCGCCCACGTCGGCCACGAAGTCGGATTTCTCCATGATCTTCAGCGCCTCGTCCAGCGAGCGCGGCAGCGGCTGAATGCCCATAGCCTGACGTTCGCCGTCGGTGAGCTCCCACGTCATCACTGGTAGGCTCGCCCAACTGCATCTGCTTATCGATACCGTCGAGACCGGCGGCCAGCAGCTACCGAGTAGGCAAGGTATGGGTTGGCCACCGGGTCGAGCGCACGGAACTCCATGCGCGCGGGTTGCCCTTGCCGGCTTGTACTGCGGGATACGCAGCAGCGCGGAACGGTTGTTGTGGCCCCAGCAGATGTAGCGTGCCCTCGTTACCGCCCACAGGCGCTTGTACGAAGTTGACGTACTGGTCGGTGACCGCGCAGATTTCGGCCGCATGGTACAGGATGCCGGCGGCGAACTGGCGGGCGGTCAGGGACATGTTGAACTCCTGACCGGCCTCGTAGAAGGCGTTGGAATCGCCTTCGAACAGGCTCAGGTGCGTGTGCATGCCGGAACCGGGCGCGTCGGCCAGGGGCTTGGGCATGAAGCTGGCGTGAATGCCACGCTCCAAGGAAATCTCCTTGACCACCGTACGGAATGTCATGATGTTGTCGGCCATGGTGAGCGCGTCCGCGTATCGCAGATCGATCTCGTTCTGGCCTGGCCCCGCCTCATGGTGCGAGTATTCCACCGAAGATGCCCATTTGCTCGAGCATGTTCACGGTGGCACGGCGGAAGTCCATGCCTGGGCGCGGCACGTGGTCGAAGTAGCCGCCCTCGTCGATCGGGGTCGGGGCCTTGGACCAGTCGTCCTGGCTTTCGAACAGGTGAACTCGATTTCCGGATGCACGTAGAACGTGAAGCCCTTGTCCTTGGCTTTGGCGAGCGTGCGCTTCAACACGTGACGTGGATCGCCGAGCGAAGGCTCGCCGTCCGGGGTCAGAATGTCGCAGAACATGCGGGCGGTACCTTGCGGGCCACCGCGCCACGGCAGGATCTGGAACGTCGAGGATCCGGGTTGAACGATCATATCGTCTTCGGACACGCGGGTCATGCCCTCGATGGCGGAACCGTCGAAGCCGAGACCCTCCTCAAACGCGGCTTCCAGTTCGGCCGGAGCAATCGCCACGGACTTCAGTGTTCCCAACACGTCCGTGAACCACAGACGAATAAAGCGCACGTCGCGTTCTGACCGTGCGCAGCGCAAACTCCTGCTGTTTATCCATAGTCGCCTATCGTTCCATAACCGTGTTACGAAGGGCGTTAACATCTCACTGTTCGTCACCTGCGAGTCGCGAGATTTCATCAACATGCCCCGGTCCGCATGTCAGGCATGGTTCAGGCCCATGCCGGCACGGCGGCACTATGGTAGTGACATGAGCGAAGATCATCTCACCCCATCCGCCAATCCGCCCGTCGACGTGACCAGCTGGACACAGGCCACCGGCGCGACCGTTCGCGCGCCGGCATCGCCACTCGTACCAAGGCGCCGCTGGACGCACATGCCATATGGAAGGTCAAGGAGGGCCGGCGTGAGGCGATCCCTTTTGGAGGAGCAGTCCGCGATTCGCGTACCGGATCTGATTCCGCTGCGTTACAAGCGTATGAGCGCCAGCCCCTTCACCTTCTACCGGGGCACCGTGCTCATCATGACCAGATGACGGCTTCCACGCCAGTCACTGGCATTCCGGTGCAGTGCGTGGGCGACGCATATCGGCAATTTCGGCATTTTTCCGCTCCCCTTCCGCCCGTCTGGTGTTCGATATCAATGATTTCGACGAAACCGCTATCGGCCCGTGGGAATGGGATCTGAAACGTCTCGCCGCCTCGGTGAGATCTGCGGACGCGCCAACAAAATCAGGAGAAGGACCGTCGCGCCGCCGTGGTCCAGTGCGGACACACTTACCGCACACGCATGAAGTGGTTCTCGAAATGGATTACCTTGACGCGTGGTATGAGCACCTGGACGTGGAGGAGACGCTCGACCCTTCGAGACCACCGGTTCCAAACGCAGCCGTGTGCTGCGCAGGCGGCGGCATGAAGGCGCTGCTGAAGGATAACGACGCGGCGGCGGCCAAACTGTGCCGTTATGAGGCAAGCTCAGGTTCAAATCAATCGCCCGAGCTGGTGCCGATCAATCAGCTGGATGATTACGCCGACTTGGATGCGTTGCAGGCACGTATAGACGCTGTTCGAGAGCTACCGGCATTCCCTGTACGACGATCGCCGTTGGGTGTTCGATCATTTGCGCTATCAGGATGCGGCCCGCAAGGTGGTGGGCGTGGGCTCGGTGGGCCAGCGCGCGTGGACGTCGGTGTGGATCGCGCGTGATATCGACGATCGATGATGATTCAGATGAAGGAGGCCACGTATTCCGTGCTCGAGCATTACTGCGGCGCGTCGCCGTACGCCACGCACGGTGAGCGCGTGGTTCAGGGGCAGAAGCTGATTCAGGCCGGCCGATGTGCTGTTGGGTTGGTCGAGCTTTATGGCCGAGGATGGCCGACCGCGCGACTATTACGTGCGCCAGTTGTGGAATGGCAAGGGGTCGATTGATATCGACAATCTCAACGCTTCGGGATTGAGCGATCTGTCACGCATGTGCGCATGGTCGTTGGCGCACGCCACGCCCGCACCGGCGATTCGATTGCGATCGCCAATTACATGGGTGGCACCGACGAATTCGATCAGGCCATCGCCTCATTCGCCGTCAGCTACGCCGAACAGAATGATGAAGACTACGCCGTCTTCAAAAAGCTCCTCAAATCCGGCGACCTCCCTTGCTGAGCCGTTAAGCGGACAGCATTGGGCTGTCCGTGGGAGGTCTGGTGAAGCGATAGCTGAGCGAAGGTAGATAACAGTCTCGCTAAGGCGAGTCCTTTGCCTACTTCGCTACTTCAAAGCGCTTCCTGGGCGTGAACGCACGTGCATAGAGGACTTGCGAGGATGGCAGAATCAACACCAATTTCAGCCAGTTCCTTGATGGCGCGCAAATCGTCCAGCTTGGATATACCACCGGAAGCCGTGACCTTGGCGTCGGTGCGTTCAGCGACCACTCAGCAATTGAATGTTCGGGCCGGACATCATGCCGTCCTTAGCCACGTCGGTTACCACGTAACGCGAGCAGCCCACGGAGTCAAAGGAACTTCATGGTCTCAAACAGGTCGCCGCCTTCGCGCGTCCAGCCCGCGCGCCGCCAGTGTGTGACCGCGCACATCCAGACCAACAGCCACGCGGTCGCCGTACTTCTTGATGACCGAGGCGGTCCAATCCGGATTCTCCAAAGCGGCGGTGCCGATGTTTCACGGGCGGCACCGGCCTCAAGGGCCGCGTCCAACGAAGCGTCATCGCGCACGCCGCCGGACAGTTCGATGTTCACGCGGTCGCCGAGCTCATGAACGATTTCTCGCAGCTGATCGCGATTGTTGCCCGTACCGAAAGCGGCATCAAGGTCGACCAGGTGAATCCATTCGGCACCGGCCTCAACCCAAGTACGGGCGGCCTCGAACGGCGAACCGTAATCGGTTTCGGAACCGGATTCGCCTTGGCGCAGGCGCACGGCCTTGCCATCGCGTACATCGACGGCGGGCAGCAGAGTCAACGACATAAGAAGAACGCCTTTTCTTCAGTTACTTATACACAATTTGAGCTCCCTCGTCAGAGGGAGCTTCATGCTTTTTTACAGCGTGGCGATCCAGTTCTTGAGGAGCTGGGAGCCAGCGTCCCCGGACTTTTTCCGGGTGGAATTGCGTGGCGGACAGCGGGCCGTGTTCGTAGGCGGCCACAAAGCGCGATCGGCCGTACGAGCACCAGCTCACGCGTTCGGGCGAATCGCTCAGATCGATGTCGAAGCGGGACGTATCCGCCGGCTTCACTTCCATCGCGGCGTAGGAGGTGCACGAAGTAGAACCGTTCGTTCTCCACGCCGTTGAGCAGCACCGAATCGGGGCGGCCTCGATCGTGTCCCATCCCATGTGAGGCACCACGTCGGCGTCCAGCAGGTTCACCGAACCGCCGATCAGTCGATGCCTGCGGCATGGGCACCGTGCTCCAGACCGTGTTCGAACATGATCTGCTCGCCCACGCACACGCCGAGCACCGGGCGGCCAGCGCGGATGCGATCATAGATCACGGTCGCCGTCGACCTTCTTCAGTCCTTCCATACATGCGGCGAACGCACCCACGCCCGGCACGACTAGGCCGTCGGCCTCCAACGACTGCCGGTAGTCGGAGGTGAGGGTGGTGTCGACGCCAAGATTGGCGAGCGCACGCACCATGGAACGTACATTGCCGAAACCGTAATCGAAAACAACCGCTGTGGTCATCTGCTCTCCTATCCCCCTACTGGTTTGGTTGGCGTCTATTCGATGCGGGGCCGCGCCCGCCACGTCCGCGCCTAGTGTGGTTGGCGAGAATCTGCATCGCCTGATCATGGTCGAGTCCAGCGGAATCCACCACTTCGAACCCTTGGGTCTTGAGTTGGTTCAGGGTTACGATGCCGAGCATCAGGTCCTCGACGAAGCGCGGTGTGGAGGTGAACAGCACGGGCGGCGCGAAACTCTGGCCGGCCTCTCCCTGCACGTACATGGCCACTTCGAGCTTGTCGGCACGATTGACTGCAAGAATCACGGCCATGCCGGATACCACGGTGGTCAGGTCCTTGGCTGCGGCTTCCGGGCCGTCGCCGTCTAGATTCTTCAGCACCGCGACGGCCCCCTGATTGGCACCGATGCATGCGGCGGAGATGTCCGACAGCTGGCAGAACGCGGCCAACAGTTCGGCGGAGGCAAGACGGGTAACGATCAGCGCCACCTTCGCCTTGTTACCCAACAGTCCAGCGAGTTCGTTGTCGAAGCCGAGCGAGGGGTCGACCACATCGGCCATGGCCTCGTTCACCGCATCCGCAACGGACCCGGTGACGTCGTCGGTCATAGGCCGGCCGGAATCAGCGGAAGCCTTATCAGCCGTATCATCATTCGCGTCGGAATCGGACTTCGCTGAAGCAGCGTCCGCTGTTTTATCGGCATCACTGGTATCACTGGCATCGCCGGATACCGAATCGTCCGCGAATTCTTTCTCGAATCCGGCGAGCACAGCCTCAAGCTCCTCGTCGGAGAAGTGCGATTCGTCCGGATCGAACTTGTCGTCGGTCATCACAGGGCTCCCCTTGGTGCTGGGCACGCCGTCTACACGCGGGTCGATTTCCACGGCGAAGCGCAGCGCACGGGCCAGCGCCTTGAATTCGGCTTCAGCGATGTGGTGCGGGTCGCGGCCGGCGAGCACCTGCATGTGCAGGCAGATGCCGGCGTGGAAGGCGATGGATTCCATGACGTGGCGGACCAGCGAGCCGGTGAAATGGCCGCCGATCATGCAGAATTCGTAGCCTTCGGGCTCGCCGCTGCACACGCAGTACGGGCGGCCGGAAATGTCGACCACGGACTTGGCCAGCGCCTCGTCGAGCGGCACGGTGGCGTCGGCGAAGCGGCGGATGCCTTTCTTGTCGCCGAGAGCCTGCTTCAGAGCTTCACCGAACACGATTGCCGTATCTTCCACAGTGTGGTGCACGTCGATGTCGGTGTCGCCGTGGGCGTGGATGGTCAGGTCGATCAGCGAATGCTTGCCGAGCGCGGTCATCATATGGTTGTAGAACGGCACGGATGTATCGATATCGGTTTTGCCTGTGCCGTCGAGGTTCAGTTCGAGGTCGATGTGTGATTCGCTGGTTTCGCGGACGATGTGCGCGGTTCTTGCCATCATGTCTCCTGTGTGATTCGTCATATTGGATTGCGGCGGGACTCGAATCGCTTCGGGTCTCGCCGCAATCGGAAAGAAACGTCCCTTATGCTGCTTCCACTATACGAAGCACTTCAACAAGGGCGTTACGGAAGGTTTCCATCTCCTCGTCGGTGCCCATGCACACGCGCAGCCAACCGTCCGGTCCGACCACGCGGATGAGTACGCCGCGCTTCAGGAGCTCGTCGAAGATGGCTTCACGCTTGTCGAAGTGCCCGCCGAACAGCAGGAAGTTCGAGCCGGATTCGGCCACTTCAAGCGGCTGGTCCTTGTAGGTCTGTTCCTTGAGCCATGCGGCGGTGGCCTCGCGGGTTTCGCGCAGGTGCTCGACACGGCTCAGCTGCTCGTCGGTGTGTTCGAAGGCGGCCAGTGCGGCGGCCTGAGTCACGGCGGACAGGTGGTACGGCATACGTACGATACGCACGCAGTCGATGATGCCCTTGGACGCGGCCAGGTAGCCGACTCGCGCACCGGCGAAGGCGAAGGCCTTGCTCATGGTGCGGCTGACGGCCAAGTTCGGGTGGTCCTTGATCAGGCTCACGGCGCTCGGGGTGCCGGGCTTGCGGAATTCCACGTACGCTTCGTCGATGACGAGAATCGGGTGCACGCCCTCGCCCGCGCCGACCACTTCAGCGGTTTCGCAGGCGGCGAGAATACGTTCGATATCCTCCATCGGCAACGGGGTGCCGGTCGGGTTGTTTTGGGCTAGTGAGCAGCACCATCGAGGGCTTGACCTCGGCGATGGCCTCAAGCACCTTGTCGACGTTCAGCGTGAAGTCGGCGTTGCGGTGGGCGAGCTTCCAACCGGTGAAGGTGTCGCGGGCGTACTCCGGGTACATGGAGTACGTCGGGTCGGCACCGAGTGCGGTGCGGCCCGGGCCACCGAAAGCCTGGAACAGCTGGAGCATGATCTCGTTGGAGCCGTTGGCACCCCACAGCTCGTCCACGTCCAGACGGGTACCGGATTCGCGGGCCAGGTAATCGGAGAATGCCTGACGCAATTCGATGTGCTCACGGTCCGGGTATCGGTTGAGTGTGGGGGCGATTTCACGCACACGCTTGGCGATGGTGTCGCATACGGCCGGGTCCGGCGCATACGGGTTCTCGTTGACGTTCAGGCACACCGGCACGTCCAGCTGGGGAGCGCCGTACGGCTCCTCACCGATCAGGTCGTTGCGCAGCGGCAGGTTTGCAGGAATGAGCTCATCGCAGACCGGCTTCCTTCTCCTGCTCGCGCAGGGTGGCCTTGTCATACGGATCCTTGACGAAGCGGGAGAGCACGCACTCGCCGTGGGCGGGCAGGTCCTCGGATACCGCGAAGGCGTTGATGCGGGCGGCGAGGGCCTTGAGGCCTTCCTCGTCGTATTCGATGACTTCGACCGGCTTCATGAAGGTGTGCACGCCGAGGCCTGCGGCGAGCGGGCGGTGCCGCCGGTGGGCAGCACGTGGTTGGAGCCGGACATGTAGTCGCCCAGCGGCACGGGAGTACGGACCGCCCGGAAGATGGCACCGGCGTTCTGATGCGCTTGACCGCATCGGCATCCTTGGTCGTGAATCTCAAGGTGTTCGGCGGCGTAGGCGTTGGCCGCGTCGATGGACTGGTCGAGACCGTCGGTCAGCACGATGGCAGACTGGGTGCCGGACAGCGACGTGTGGACACGCTCGGCGTGCTCGGTACGCGGCACGCGGTACTAGGCTCTCCTGCACCTTGTCGGCTCCAATCTCGGTGGAGTCGGTGAACAGCACGGAACCGGCCGCCGGGATCGTGCTCGGCCTGGGCCGATGAGTCGGCGGCCAGCAGGCTCGGGTTGGCGGTTTCGTCGGCGATGATGCCGATTTCGGTGGGGCCGGCAACCGCGTCAATGCCCACGAATGCGGAGACCAGCGACTTGGCGGTGGCAACGAAGATGTTGCCCGGGCCGGTGATCTTGTCAACCGGATCGCACAGGATGTCGCCGTCCTGCGGCTCGCTGCCCTTGGCGCCGTTGCGCAACATGGCGATGGCCTGAGCGCCGCCGACCGCGTATACCTCGTAACTTTACCGAGGATGGCGCAGGTGGCGAGATGGTCTTGTTCGGCAGGCCTTCCTCATTGTCGCGGGCGGGCGGGGTGGCGATGGCCAGCGATTCGACGCCGGCGGCCTGGGCCGGCACAGCGTTCATGATGACGGAGCTCGTAGACGGCCTTGCCGCCGGGCATACAGGCCGACGCTGAATCGGAATCCAGCGTTCGGCCACGCGGGCGCCTTCGGCGAGGTCGGTGTAGAAGTCCTTCGGCACCTGGTTGGCGGCCACGGCGCGGGCGCGGCGCACCGATTCCTCGATGGCGGCGCGCACTTCGGGTCGAGCGTGGTCAGGGCGTCCTTGATCGCCTCGACCGGCACGCGCAGGTTCTTGGGACGCACGTGATCGAACTTCTCCTCGAAGTCGCGCAGGGCAGCGGCGCCATGTTCAGCGTTCTTTGACATCGTCCAGAATCGGACGCACCAAATCGGTGGCTTCGGAAGTACCCATTGCACCATCGCACGCGGCATCGCGGCAAGCAGTTCGGCACGGACAGGTTCTGACCACGCAGGTCAAATTCGCTGATTCGCATGATGTTCTCATCCATCTCATAACGCCCCATCGTAGCAATGTGCGAGGCCTAAGCATTCCCCGGCGAGGAACGCCCATGTTCACCCGTATCGTGAGATTATCGTGCGTGATGTGGGTTCGTGATACAGGTTATTGACGCACGCCAAATGCCCGAGCGGTCTCATCGATAATCGGCATGTCATGCACGGCGACGTGACTCACTTCGGACCATCGCGGGCCAATGGCTAATTGCTCAACCAAGGCTTGCACTGCGTCGCTGCTGCCTTGCACTCGCCGGGGCTCAACCGAGCCATCGCGACAATTACGCACCCAACCCCGTACACCAAGCCGACGTGCCTGAGTCACCGTAAAATAACGGAATCCCACGCCTTGCACCAGTCCGTTGACCACTATATGTTTGCGGACCAAATTCGCCGATTGCCTCATGATGCTCAGTTCCTAATCCATCGTTCGCAGCATTGGGTAGAGGCTCAGGAATCGCCGGTATGCGTCGGCATATGTGCGTGCGGTGTCAGGATTCGGCTGGTATACAGTGCATTCGCATACTGATTGCAGCAGGTCTGGTACATTGAATACCAACGAGGCCATTGCCACTGCTGGCAGAATATCGGCATTGGCGAACACTTCGATGGGATGCTCAACACATCGGCCAGAATCTGGCACCACGCATTTTCTCTGGCTCCGCCGCCAATCAGGGAAATCTCGGTGGGTTTGGCGTCAAAACTTTCCATACCTTGACGAATGGAGAAGGCCACACCCTCAAGCGCGGCACGCATCATGTCTGCCTTGGCGGTGTCTGGATCGAGGCCCACATAGGCACCGCGAATATTCGGATTCATAACAGGGAATCGCTCCCCCCCCACCAGATATGGCAGGCATAGCACACCGTTGGAGCCGGGTTTGGATGTTTCGATAAGCTGATGCGCCTCTGCGTAATCGCCATCGGAGAATACGCCGGTAACCATTTATGCACGTCGCCGGCGTTGAGGAATGGCACGGCATTCACGAAGCCTTCTTCCACGCCAAATGCCAGATTCGCAGCACCTGGCTTGTCGGTGAACGGCTCGGGCGAAACGGTGGCGATCCAGCCTGAGGTGCCGATATTGATGTTTATTGACCAGGGTGGCTGACACCGCTGGCAAGTGTGGTGGCACCCGCGTCTCCAATGCCCGCGTATACCGCAGTTCCGGCGGAAAAACCGGTGCGTTGTGCAGCGGATTCCGTCACTGTGCCAATGTTGTCTTGCGGATTGTGCAGGTGTGGCAATATGGTCATGTCGATTTCTGCGACCTCGCATAATTCCGGCATCCCACATGGCCATTACGGATATTCATGGCCCCAGCTGTGGAACACGCCGCCACATCGCCCACGCATTCGCCAGTTAATTGGGCGATCAAGTAGTCCTTGAACTGATCAATACATGACGAATGCGCGCGTACGTTTCCGGCTCGTGTTCACGCAGCCACATCAACTTGGGCAACGGCAAGCAGCCTTCGAGCCGGTTACCAACGGTGTTCAGGAAACGTTCTGCACCGCCCTGATATGTCTCGGCGAGTTGCTTGGCCTGTTCCTCGGCTCGGCCATCCGAATACAGAATGGCATTGCGGACGGGATTGAGCTCGCCGTTCAAAGCAATAACATCCTGCATCTGACCGCTGAAAATGATGCCACGAATGCGAGTCACATTGAATTCTGACTCGGATTGCCGCGCCTGCTCAATCATGTGCCTGGAGGCCGAGCAGAAAGCTTGCCACCATTGATCGGGGCTCTGCTCCCGATAGTCGCCGTTGATAATAAGGTCAAGTTCGCTACTCGCACTAGCTACAATGCAACCCTGCCCATTAACTAAGGCACCCTTCAACGCCGTGGTCCCCGCATCAAATGCAGCCACATATTCCGTAGTCATATCGTTCATCGTAGCGCTGAAAAAAAGAATCATTCTTTGCCAGCAAAACGCGGCTTATTGCATCGTCTTGTTTCTAGAATGGGAAATTGAACGAATACTACGACTAGTGAGGCATTATGGCAATTCAATCGACAATCATGCTGAACAACGGCACTGTCATCCCGCAGGTGGGCTTGGGCGTATTCCAGACACCGGATGGTGATACTACAGTGAACGCGGTGCAGACGGCTCTGGAGAATGGCTACCGCCATATCGATACCGCAATGATTTACCACAACGAGGCTTCAGTGGGTGAAGGTATTCGCCGTGCTGGTGTGCCGCGCAGCGATTTCTTCTTGACCACCAAGCTGTGGAATGACGATATTCGCGCACGCCGCGGCAAGGATGCATTCCAAGAAAGCCTCGACCGCTTGGGCGTGGATTATGTGGATTTGTATCTGATTCACTGGCCAGCAGACGGCTGGCAGCAGGCATGGGACGACTTGCAGGAGATTTATGCCTCTGGCCGTGCCAAGGCCATTGGCGTCAGCAACTTCCAAAAGCATCATATCGATGAGCTACTGACCCATAGCGATGTGGTGCCTGCTGTAGACCAGGTTGAGTCTTCCCCACAATTCACCAATCAAGAGCTTATTGGCCAGCTGCGTGCCAAGGGCATTCACACTGAAGCTTGAGTCCGCTCGGCGGCACCGGCGGTAACCTACCAGCAACCCAGTACTGGCCGGAATCGGTGCCAAGTACGGCAGGTCTGCTGCACAGGTAGTGATTCGTTGGCACATCCAGCGCGGTATCATCGTGCTGCCCAAGTCCACGCATGCCGAGCGCATCAAGCAGAACTTCGAGGTCTTCGACTTCAACCTATCGGTCGATGATATGACTGCCATCCGCCATCAACACCGGCAAGCGCAACGGTGCTGATCCGACAATTTCAATTTCCTAGACCTTTATCGGTCCAGATACGCAAAGTGGGGGACTCTCCGTCATTGGAGGGTCTCTTCTATATGTCGATTCGGCCACGCCCTAGGTGCGAGAGCCTAATGTCTTTGTCGGTGTCTTATCTTGTTGGTTTTCGGGTATGCGAAAGCCCCTTGGGGCGTGTGCTCCAAGGGGCTTCCTGTACGTGTGGTGCGGCGGCGTGCTACTTCCTCCCACACCCTGTCGGGTGCAGTACCATCGCCGTGCCAGGCCT
>VOFB01001578.1_pt1 | contig 39081 bp, 60 predicted proteins | sample 5384141 | NCBI WGS metagenome assembly VOFB01 (sample SAMN12384721, study PRJNA508395) | human gut metagenome | isolation source: healthy gut A | host: Homo sapiens
ATGAAATTATATAACGTTAAAATCGTTTAGTCAATAAAATTTCATTCACTTAACTATTTTTCATTGACTTCTTTTTCACACAAACCAGCATATCCATGATAAAATAAAACCATCAATATACTATTTGTCTGTTTTGACCGAACAAAACTGGATATCTTTCACACAGACAGAAAGGACGCATGATTATGCCAACCGGAAATTTAAAATTAACTTCACTTGACAAAAAGATTCTGCACTCATACTGTCAGACACTCGATGGACTTTCCAATTATCTTGGAAATGGATACGAGATTGTCCTTCACAGTCTGGAAGATTATGAACACTCTGCGATCAAGGTCATCAACGGATATCACACAGGACGTACCGAAGGTGCACCGATTACCGACCTTGCGTTGAAGATGCTCGAGCAGATCCGTCGAAATGAAGAAAATGACCATGGTGTTATTTATTTTTCCACAAATGTAAAAGGAGAACCGCTGAAGTCAACTACAATTCCTGTCAAAGGAGAGAAGGACAGAATTATCGGACTGCTCTGTATCAACTTTTATATGAATACAACAATGGCAGATTTCTTCTGCAACTTTGCTGTTCCGATTCCATCTGATTCTGACGGTCTCACAGTCTCCGGTCAGATTCATGAGACATTTTCCCAGAGCAGTTCTGATCTTCTTGAGCAGACCATTCAAACCGTTCGTCAAGAAGTGTTGATGGATTCAGCAATATCGAGCACAAATAAGAATAAAGAAATCATTTTCCGACTTTACCAGCAGGGAATCTTTAATCTGAAGGATGCTGTTATCACGATTGCCGAAGCGCTGGGAATCAGTAAGAATACCGTATATCTGCATCTGCGCAATCTTGAGAAAGTAAATAATTAGCACTATCTGATATGCAAAACATTACTGTTTACGCAGTGAAAAGGACAAGACACTTTCATTTTATCTAACATTTCATTCGAAAGTATCCTGTCCTTTTTTCATCCTTTATTTTCCAGTCCCTAATCTTCTTTTTTTTCTCGCTCATCTCCAATTTAGGAAGTATGATCTCCGCCTTGAACAGGTCTGCTTCTGTTGTAATTTTAAATTACCATGCTGCAGCTGTGCAAAGCTCTTGGCAATTGCCAGGCCAAGTCCAGAGCCTTCGGTATTTCTTGAAGAATCTCCTCTTACAAAACGGTCCGTGATCTCCTCTGTATTGAAATTCAATTCCCTGCGGAAACATTTTTCAAAAATCTGCACGTTATCCGGCCGCTCATTCATTTCTATATAAACTCTCGTGTGAGGCATTGCGTATTTTGTAATATTAACAATAAGATTCTCAAAAATTCGATATGTTTTTCACTATCCAGCCACATGACAACTTTTTGTTCCGGAATCTTTCCAACGGAATTCCAGATTGCTTCTTTATTTTTTTCAACATTTTCCAGCTCAACCTGCTTAAATAGTCCTACGATATCCACTTTCATAAAATTCATCTGGATAGTTTTACTTGCTGCCTTGCTGATCTCAAACAAATCTTCGATCAGTGCTTTCAAACGAAGAGATTTTCTTTCCAGAACGCTGATATATTCTTTTCTCTTTTCTTCGTCTTTTTCATTTTTTAAAAGATCTGTATATGTGATGATTGCTGTCAGCGGCGTCCCTAAGATCATGGGAGACGTTTGTGACAAGTTCTGTCTTCATCCGCTCGTTTTTCACTTCTTCATCTACTGCTTTTTTAAATCCTTTTTGAATCTTCTTTAATTCATCCTGAATCGGACGGAACATTCCGACATCACCTTCGATTGGAATATCAAAAGCTGTCCTTCTGCAAGCTGATTTGTTGATTTAAGCAGCAGCTGATATTTCTTCTGATTCCATTTAGCACTTTTTCTTCATTACAAAGAATAAAATGATAGAATAAACAATTAATGGTATCAGTCCTATGCTGTAAGAAAATAATTTCACTACTAAGAGCAGAAGAAAGTTCAGGATCACGATTCTGAGGATTCCTTTATTTTTTATCCCGCAGATCCATCTGAAGAATTGCTTCATATTGATGATGCAAAATGCTTTCATATCTTTCCATGCTTTCTTCAATAAATGTCTCTTTTCATGTACTTCACCACGATTTTCCTTTCCCCAACGGATCAGCATTCCTACTATTGTGTGTTCTTCCCAGTAATTTCTTCCCTCTGTAAATATAAGTCGAAGACTCTCTGCCACACAGAAGAAAACTCCCAGCAGGCAGAACCAGATACCCCAGTTGATTCCCAGCATACTGATTGTATTCCACATAATATTTCCTGACGGGTGATAGTTCTCAAAAGACCAGTATACTAAACCTGCAAATGCCCCATAGCCTATACCCAATGCAGAAATCCCCAGAATCACTGCAAGTTCGAATGGCATACGGAATAATTTTCCTTCGTATCTTCCAACTTTTGGAATACATGGAAGAAGTAATGCTGCAAGCAAAGCTCCTAAAAAGAAGAGTGCAGCGGAACTCCAGAACATGGAATAATTATAATCCACATACTCGTCTTCCTCCTGATTTGCAGAAATGAATTCATCATAATTTGCATCTGTCATCCCATAAACGATACTGATTCCATCTGTCTGCTCTTCATCGTCAATCTGATCCTCAAGATCGACGCATCCATACAATAATAAGACAGATCTTTCTCCACATCGTACGCTTCTTCCGGTGACAGTTTCGTACCGCTAACTGTTACATTTGACATTGTTCCGGATGTGCCATACTTATATTCGATTTTGAGAACATAAGAATTATCTGACTTCAAAGCTTCGTTTGTCTGGTCGTCATTTCCTTCAAGCAAGGGATTCCCTTCTTTGTCAAAGATCTGATAATCCATATATTTTTTAAAAAGAGAGAATGCACTGTCTGACATTAATTCCATCTGTTCCGATGCATCCATCGCATCTGTGACCTCGCTATAGAGAAGGCGATTTCCTGTCGCAAGTGAATAGTCCATTCGCTCAATACACTCTTCAACATCATCTTCTACTGTAAATGTTGATGCGATATTTTTCTTACCACATAATAACTTTCCACAACACCTGCTGCGAATAAACTAAGAATTACTATCGTTATAATTGTTCTTATCTTACGATTGCTTTTCAAGTTTGTATCCAACACCCCACACCACCTTTAAATATTTTGGTTTCTTCGGATCGATTTCAATCTTCTCCCGAATATTTCTTACGTGTACCATGATCGTATCTGTATTAATTGCCTTTTCCTGCCATACTCTTTCGTAAATCTCTTCGGATGAAAAGACTCTTCCCGGATTCTTTGCCAAAGAAGCAGAATCTTGTACTCGATCGGAGTTAATTTCACCGGATTGCCATCCATTGTGACTTCTACCGTATCCTCATTGATCTCAAGTCCCCCGATCACATGTACATTCTCCTGTGGTACGAGCTTCTCCAAGGAATCTGCGGTAACGTCTCAGCTGAGAATTCACACGGGCCATCAGTTCCATCGGTGTAAACGGCTTTGTCACATAATCATCCGCTCCGATGTTGAGCCTGTGATTTTATCAACTTCCTCTGATTTTGCTGACAACATGATTACAGGAAAATCGTATTTCTCGCGCAACTTCATCGTCATACGAATCCCATCCATACGTGGCATCATGATGTCAATGATTGCCAGATGGATTTCTTCCTTCTCAAGGACTTCTAATCCTTCAATGCCGTCTGCTGCCTGAAACACCTTATATCCCTGACTCTGCAGATAAATCTGTACACCTTCTCTAATCTCTTTATCATCCTCTACAATTAATACGTGATTGATCTCCATTTTGTTTCCTCCTAAAAAATAACCTCCTTTATATATCTACAGAATACTCTGTAAATCTAAAGGAGGCTTTTATATGTTTCAAAAGATTTTCTTAAGCTTACTATAGCTTTTTTAAAAATATTGGTCTTTTAGTTCTCTGCATTCTGCTCTCTGAAGAAAATCTGACCCGTAGAAGCGTCCATTCCGTCCACAATTGCCAGTGACTCCAGCTGGAATCCAAGATTACGGATGATTCTTCCGCCTGACTGGAATCCTTTCTCAATTGCAATTCCTGATACCTTCTACTGTAGCTCCTGAAGACTGAACGATCTGAATCAGTCCCTGCAGTGCACATCCGTTCGCAAGAAAATCATCAATAATAAGTACATGATCATCCTCTGAAAGGAACTTCTGTGAAACGATCACATTATTCTTACACTTATGTGTGAAAGATTCAACCTCTGCTACATACATCTCGCCGTCTAAATTGATGCTCTGAGACTTCTTTGCAAATACGACCGGTACATCAAAGTGTTCTGCTACGATACAGGCGATTCCTATACCGGAAGCTTCTATAGTAAGAATCTTATTGATGTTCTTGTCAGCAAATCTCTTCTTGAATTCTGCACCCATCTGATTCAAAAGTTTAATGTCCATCTGATGATTCAGGAAACTGTCCACCTTTAGAACATTTCCCTCTTTTACGATTCCATCTTTTACAATTCTTTTCTTCCAAAAATTCATCTTTCTACCTCTTCCTCTGTAATTTCCCAAAATGTGTTACTGCTCAGTGTAACCCAAAAAATATTTCTTAAAGTATAGCACAACTCCATATAAGAAACAACGTTAACAGGACGAAAAAATAGTACAAAAATAATTGAAAAAAGCACTTTCCTTATCCGGTTTATCAAAACCGAATCTACGGAAAATGCTTTGCGCTATTTCTGTACAACTATGATTCTGCCCTCCGAAATTTGGGCAACAAAAAAGCGGGTGATGGGAATCGAACCCACGTATCCAGCTTGGAAGGCTGGTGTTCTACCATTGAACTACACCCGCATTTCGTGTCTTATCTCTGACACGAATAATATCTTATCATACTCTTTTAAATATGCAAGTACTTTTTTACATTTTTTACATTTTTATTTTCCCATCTCCTGCAGTGCACGGATAAATTCCAGATCTTCTGCACGAAGCTTCAGATTTGTCTCGTAATGAGCTCCGTTCGGTGCTGTCACATTAATCTCGATGATGATCGTGCCTTCCTCAACTGCATTCTGAGCTACTGCTCCTAAAAAACATCGGGGAACTTCGGATGATTTCTGCGAAATGTATCCATATGTCCTTTTAATTCCTGTATCTTTCCAAGCTGTGAAAAATTCATATTAACTTTCCTTTCTGCCCTGACGACTTTTACTCTATTTTATTATGATACCTACGGATTGCTCCATTGCTATGCAATTCCCGCAATCCTTGAACACCCTCGAACTCTCATAAAATGCCGTATTTACGACTTTTTATTCAGTTTTCGGTGTTCGGCGTGTCAATAAGTATAAATTGCTTATTTGTGCGAGCACAAACACAATTTATACTTTTGACACTTACATCATAATATACGAATCTGATAAAAAAATACAACTTTTTGACTTATTTTCCACTTCGTTATATAATAGGAAAAGTGACCGATGTCCCCCTTTTACTAAATTATTTCAACCAGCAAGGACAGACATCCCGGACTTCGGTTTTCAGATTAGAGAAAGAGGTAACATCCATGAGCAAGAGAACAGATAAGAAAAAGACAGAAAAGATTTAATGAGGTACATCCGACTACCACAGCACCAGCTGCTCAGCCTGTAGTAGAGACAGCTGCACCAACAGCTGAACCTGTTCCTGAAGTGACTGTAACAGAAACAACTGCACCAGTAAATGCTGCTCCGGCATATGATCTTTTCATCCAGTATCAGAACGGCGAATATGACGCTGCTGTACTTGCAGAGAAGATTCTTGATAAATGCAAAGCTGAAGGTATGGACAGCTCCGACCTTAAGATCTATGTAAAACCTGAGGATAAGAAAGCTTACTATGCTTGTGCCGGCGGAACAGGTGCTATTGAGTTAGCTTAGACTGATAGAAAGAAAGTCTGTGAAAGAATCTATCTACTCTTAAGATTCTTTTCACAGACTTTTATTTTGACTGTTATACCCTGATCTTTTTACTATACTCCGACCTTTTACAAACATCTGCCAAACAGCATCTGTCGCAATACGGTTTCGTTCTCGCAGTACATATCTCTCTTCCATGATAAACAAGACGGTGGCAAAGGTCACTTCCTTCTTCTGGCGGGATAATCTTCCACAAAGCCATCTCTACTTTCTTCGGCTCCTTGATTCCATCTACCAGACCGATCCGGTTTGTCAGGCGGATGCAATGGGTATCTGTCACGATCGCCGGTTTGCCGAATACATCTCCCCATAATCAGATTGGCACTCTTTCTTCCAACTCCGGGAAGCTTTAATAAAGCATCAAAGTCATCCGGCACTTTTCCTCCGTATTCATCCCGGAGTATTTTCATGCAGGCGCTGATATCTCTTGCCTTACTCTTTACCCAGACCACAAGGACGTACAATCTCTTCAATATCTTCCACCGGAGCTTCTGCCAGTGCTTCTACTGTTGGATATTTTTCATACAGGCCTTCTACAACTACATTCACTCTGGCATCTGTACACTGCCAGTCTGACACTTACAAGCAGTTTCCATGCCTGATCATAATCAAGCGTGCATCCTGCATCCGGATACTCTTTCTTTCAGTCTTTCAATCACTTCAAGCGCACGCTGTTTCTTTGTCATTTATTTCACCTCGGCATTTTTTTCTTTAATTCTTCCATCGCATTCTTGAACTTGTCTGATACTGCTGTAGGGTTTCTTCTCAGCTGTCTCATAGCATTTACATAATTTCTGTCTGTACGTGAGCCTAATTTCTGTCTCTCACTTAATATATTGGAACGCATCTGGGCAAGTTCTTTTCTCAGTTTCCTTTCGATTCAGACTCTTGTGCTTCATTCTCCAGTCGGACAGTACGAAGCAGTGCCTCAACCTTCTCTGAAAGCTGTAAATGCTGTTCTTTTCGTTCTCTACGCTGTTCTTCTATCTTCGCAAGATACAATTCTTTTCTTGTCTGCTTCTCCGCTGCTTTCATCTCTTTACGCTCTTCATACAACAGATAGCTGTCCTCAAGCCTCTCCTGTACCCCTTCAGATGCACGTTTCAGCCGTTCTTGAACACCTTCTGATGCATCTTTCAGTCTGTCCTGCATTTCCTCAGAAGCATCTTTCAGGCGCTCCTGCATCTTCTGGATCTGTTCTTTGCTGGCTTCAAGCTGTACAAGGATACGTTTCATATCCATAGCCTCGTTGAAGGACTGTGTGAAGTCAACTGCTGCTGCGATTGTCAGAACAAATGCAAGGATATCGGCTATTGTAACCGGAATCAACAATACCATATGTTCAAATGGAATATGTAATGACCTTACCATAAGAATGGAGAATGCTCCCCAGCACAAGCTTGCCACTGGACAAATGTATCCTCTGACATTAAATTTCAGGTTTCTATAATCCCAGTACCTTACGTGGAACAGACGCTCCATCGTAATTCCTGTAAAATACTCCAGGATTGTCGCACCGATCATTTCCCATAAGAAAGACAAGCAGGATGTTATCTCTGACCGGAATCGTCACGATCAGAACAACCATTGCTCCGGAACCATAGAGCGGAAGCATCGGACCATGCATAAATCCACGGTTCACCCAACGGTGCTTTCTGACAGAAACATAACAGCTTTCCCAGATCCATCCCAGAAAACTGTAGAGAAAAAAGAATAAAACCCATTGTGATAAATCGTATTCCTGCATTTTCTTCCTTTTTTAAAAGACTTCCGCGCTCTGATAAAATGTAACGCAGAAGTCTCTTTCTTGAAATCGTTTAGTTTTCTCTCCTCGATCTCCATCAGCAGATCTACTCTGCGCTGATGACGGCCGCCTTCGAATTCTGTATTGATCCATGTATCAACGATCATCTTTGCAAGTTCTCCACCTACTACACGAGCTCCAAATGCAAGTATATTACAGTCATTATGTGCTCTTGACATCTTCGCTGTAAATGGCTCGCTGCAGACACATGCGCGGATTCCTTTTACTTTATTCGCTGCGAGAGAGATTCCAAGTCCTGTTCCGCAGATCAAAATCCCCTTCTCTACCTCTCCTGCTACAACTGCACGGGCCACTTTCTCTCCATACACCGGATAGTCACAGCTGTCTGTTGTATATGTTCCATAATCTACAACCTCATGACCTTTTTCTTTCAGAAATTCTACGATTTCTGCTTTCAGCGCCAGTGCGGAGTGATCGTTACCAATACCAATTTTCATTTTAACGTTCCATCCTTTCTAAATTTCAAATATCAAGAATGCCTCAGCATTCTTGCTGCGGTGCGCGTCATGCGAATGCAGGACATATTTCTCCTGCGCACCTCTGCAATCCTGCCAGAAGATACTATGTCAGATGAGTTTATCTCGCATCTGATATACCGTCTCTATCATACCAAACTTGTACAGTCTTGTAAACTCACACCGGATTTGTTTCTAATGTAATACAAAATGTTGCTGTTCAGGATTCCCGCTTTGCCTGACAACAAAGAGAAGCACGAACAGCTTCTCTTTTCTGTAAACCATCACTATGATAACTTTCTTCTGTTATGCACATAATCCGTTCACTTTATATCTTAAAATAATGAATTGAAACGCTCCATTGCTTCTTTTGTCTTCTCATGTTTTCCAAAGGATGTCAGACGGAAATAATTCTTTCCATTTTCTCCGAATCCTGCTCCCGGTGTTCCAACAACCTGAGCATTTTCAAGGAGATAATCAAAGAACTCCCAGGACTCCATTCCCTTCGGGCACTCGAACCAGATGTATGGTGAGTTCACGCCGCCTGTAAATGAGATTCCTTTCTTCTCAAGTGTTTCAGCGATCATACGCGCATTTTCACGATAATATCCGATATTCTCCTGACACTCTTTCATGCCCTCTTCTGTGAATACCTTAGCTCCAGCATACTGAATGATATACGGTGTTCCGTTGAACTTTGTACACTGTCTTCTGTTCCACATATTGTGCAGGCTCAATGTTCCGCCATTTGATGTCTCAAACACAAGTTCTTCCGGAACAACTGTATAGGAGAAACGTGTACCTGTGAATCCTGCTGTCTTAGAAAGGGAACAGAACTCGATCGCACATTTCTTTGCGCCCTCAATCGCATAGATGCTTCTTGGAAGTGTAGGATCTGTGATAAATGCTTCGTATGCGGAATCATACAGGATCACCGCATCATTTTTCAGTGCATAGGCAACCCATGCCTCTAACTGCTCTTTATTATAGCATGCTCCTGTCGGGTTGTTCGGAGAACACAGGTAAATGATATCTGCCTTTACATTTTCATCCGGCATTGGAAGGAAATCGTTTTCTTTTGTTCCGTTCATATAGATGATCTTCTTTCCATCCATCGTATTTGTATCTACATAAACCGGGTAAACCGGATCAGGGACAAGAACTACATTATCATTTGAAAAAAGCTCTGTAATATTTCCTGTATCACTCTTTGCACCATCTGAAATAAAAGATATCTGTAGCTTTTACTTCTACGCCATTGCGTGTGTAATAATCTGCAATTGCTTCCTGTGCAAATGCATATCCCTGCTCCGGTCCGTATCCTTTGAATGTCTCAGACACCGCCTGGGAATCAACTGCCTCATGAAGTGCCTCGATCACGCTCTTTGTCAATGGCAATGTTACATCACCGATTCCGAGACGGATAATATCCGCTTTCTCCGGATGCGTTTCCTCATATACTTTTACTCTTCTGGCGATTTCTGCAAAAGGTAGCTGTCTTTTACATTCTGATAATTTTCATTTAACTTTGGCATCTTTGTCAAACTCCTTTCCCAGCTGCTTTCATGCTGTTCACAGTATTCTGCAACCAATAACTCTAGTATTCCTATGTGTTATATTAACAGATTTTTTTTCATTCGAAAAGAAGTTGAAAAAAAAACAAGATTTTGTAAAATCTTGTTTCTTTGATAATAAAGCACTTTAACTGTGCAAATTGATGATGCGATAAAGAACATTTTTTTTTTCTTTCTTACAAAAAGCCAGATGATCAGCAAAATTACCTCCCACAACAAAGATCACAGGCACTGTAATCATAAATTTTGCTTTCCGTATCTTATGCCGGAAGCACATCATACCTGCGATTGCTCCTACACTTCCACCGATCAGTGCAAGGATTAACAGCGTTTTCTCCGGAACCCGCCATGCGCCTTTCTTCGCTTTCCATTTATCAATCCCATAGGTACAAAATGCAAATAAATTGATAAATATCAGATAATACCAGAAATATTTCATAAGATGATCTCCTCCTTCAAGGCAAAAGGAATAGATGATCTTCTCCTTCACCGGCTTCTCTAACAGTTGCTCCAACGCCTGGGCATAGTAATCAAGCTGTGCATGGTACAGTTCTTTCAATTGAGATGCATTTCTGACTCTATCCGTCTTATAGTCGAGTAGTACAAGCCCGTCTTCCTCCTCGAACCAGACATCAATAATTCCCTGGATGAGAATGGTCTCTTCCTTTCGATTTTCATCCGCTTCCTGACTTCTCTTCTGAATGTCCTGATAGATCTCCGGATAGATTTCTGATGCAGCTACTCCGAGAACAAATGGCTGTTCCTTCCGAAGCTTTCCATTTCCTGCTGCTTGTGTCATTCGTTTTCCACTCTCGCTATTTAAAAACGCAAGAATATCTTTCGTGCGGATACAGTCTGCCATCTCTTTTGACAGTCTCCCTGCCTGATAGAACAGTTCGATTTCTTCTTTCAGAAGTTCCTCTGTATACTCTTTTGAAAAATCATGAAGCTCGAGAAATTTATGATAAGCACTTCCCTTGAAGCTCCTGTCAGTCCTTCTTTCTGTTCTTCCATGAAATGCGGAAGCAGTGGCACAATCTCCGGCTCCTGAATCAATTCTTCTCCTGCTTCTTCCTGCAAAGACTCACGCTTCTTCAACTCTGAAACTGTAAATTTCAGCTTCATTTTTCCTTCTTCTTTATATGGATACAGGAAATTCATCTGCTGTTCCAGCTTTTCTTCCGCTCCCGGAAGATAAACCTTCGTTGTATCCCAGTGTTCAAGCACTTCTCTTGCGATCACTTCTGCCTGTCGCTGTGCATCTTCTGTAAAATCCATCTCTCCTGCATCAAAGATCCGGACTTTAATCGGCAATTGCTGCACCTCTTCACTTTCTGTTTTGAGAATTCCACATAAATCAGCTTCTCTCTTGAGATCTTCTTCCTGAAGAAGTGCCGGAAGAATCCAGTCCAGATAACGGTTTGCGCCTTCTAACTGATAAAGGCTCAATGGAGATTCCCTGTCTGTCATATGATTCACATAAGGCTCTAGACCGTCTTCTCCCATTTTCAGACTTCCTGTCAGAATCAGCTTTTCCTTTGCTCTTGTCAGTGCAACATAAAGCACACGAAGTTCTTCTGCAAGATTCTCAAGCTTTGTCCTCTCCTGGATCGTATTTTCTTCAAAAGGTCGGTGCCTTTGTCCTCATCTCAAGATCTACAACGTCAATTCCAACTCCGTTTCTCGGATGGATCACAATACTTCCTTTCAGATCCTGTGTATTGAATTGCTTGCCTGTTCCTGCTACAAAACGATTGGAAACTCCAGACCTTTACTTTTATGAATACTCATAATACGGACTGTGTCATCCTGTTCGTCTATGATACTTGCTTCGCCATAATCAACATCATATTTTTTCAGTTGCTCGATATAGCTGACAAAATTAAAAAGTCCTTTATAACTCGTCCCCTCAAATGATATTGCTTTCTCAACAAGCATTTCTACATTAGCCCGTCTCTGTGCGCCCCCTGGCATCGCACTGATAAATAACCCATAGCCGGTTTTATCAATTATTTCCGCAAGAAGGTCATGGATTGCCGTATACGGAAGAATTTCCCTGAAATGATCCAATACCTCGAAAAACTCCCTCAATTTTTCCTGTACCTGTATTGCCTGCTTTTTGTCCACAGTTTCCGGAATTTCTTCCGAACTCAGGCTGCAAAATCCTTCCACTGCCTCGTAAAACAATTGATTCGGATATGCAAGACGTATCACTGACAACTCTGCTGCCGTCAGACCGGCAAACGGTGAAGTCAAAACTGCTGTCATTGGAGATCCTGTCTTGCATTATCAAGAACTTTCAGATAATCCAGAAGAACACTGACCTCATACGTCTCGAAATATCCTTCTCTGCTCACAGAGTATGCGGAATTCCCTCCTCGGCCAGTATGGACGCAAAACTTCTGCCCACCCTGTAAACTTCTCGTCAGAATCACCATATCCCGATAATGAACCGGGCGGTATTCTCCTGTCTCCTTATCAAGCACAACACCCGTGTTTAGAAGTTCTTTCATTCTCTGTGCGATCATCCGCGCCTTTTCTTCTTCTCTCGCTTCACTACTCCGAAGCCCTGTCTGATTATAAAGAAGCAGTTCCGTCCGATCCGTAAACACATTTTCATCCGGTAATTCAGGAAAAAGAGGCCCCAAATGCAGTGCCGCCTTATCATCATAGATAATTTCTCCGAATTCCTTCCGCATCAGTTTTCTGAAAATATAATTTGTACTGTCAAGTACTTCTCCTCTGCTTCGGAAGTTCCTGTCAAGATCAATTCTCTGCCTGCTGCTCTCCTGCGTACTGTAGCTGTTATATTTTCCCATAAAGAGTTCCGGGCGCGACAAGCGGAATCGGTAAATACTCTGTTTTACATCTCCAACCATAAAAAGATTATTCTGTCCTGCCGACTCTCTTGACACACTCGTCAGAATTGTTTCCTGCACCAGGTTACTATCCTGATACTCATCGATCATAACTTCTTCAAAGCGTTCCTGATACTCCTGTGCCACTGCTGACGGAACCAGTTTTCCTTCCTTTTCTTCCGTCAGAATCTGGAAGTGCAAACTGTTCCATATCACTGAAGTCCAACAGATTTCTCTGTCTCTTTTTCTCCGAAAATGCCTGCTCTGCAAAAAGCCTGTACTAGCAGAACTAACATCTTCATTGCTGTCTGTGCCTCTTGCATATCCCTGATCCACTCATCAACAGGCGCGTAGAAATAGTTTGCTTTCAGATCTTCTATCAGTTTCTTGGCCTGTTTTCTAAGCCCCTGCGCTTTCTCTTTCAGCTCCGGATCGACTGTCGGATCTTTCTTTCCTGACAAACGTTTCCATGTAAATTCACTGACGATCTGCTCTTGCTGACAAAATGTCTCTGCTCCTTCCAATTGCTCAATCTGTACCAGATCAGAATCTAACATTTCACCATACATATGCGGACCGGCCGGAAGTTCGCATACTTCTATTGCCTGTTGAACAAACCCTTTCACATCTGTGAGATTCTGCCTTACTCTTGCCTTTGCTTCCTGCACGACATCTGCTTCTTCCATCTTCTCCGGATCGATCTCATAATTATCCACACATTCCTTCAACCACTTTTCCGGCTGTGGATAACTTCTGGAATATTCGTAAAGCTGGAGGATAAGTTCCTCGATCTTCTGATCATTTCTTCCTGTTCCATACTGGTCAACAAAGTTTAAAAATCTTGCTCGGATCCTCTGCATAGAAATTCTCGATCAGCTCTTCTAAGACATCCTGCATCAGAAGACGCAATTCTCCTTCTTCTGCAATGCGAAAGGCCGGATCAATTCAATCACATGAAAATGATCCCGAATCACCGACAGGCAGAAACTGTGGATTGTCATGATCGACGCATTGTGGATCAATGTGGACTGCTGCTCCAGATTCACATTTCCCGGCTGCTCTTCCAGCTTCTTTTCAATTGCTGCACCGATTCGTTCTTTTCATCTCTGCCGCCGCTGCTTCCGTATAAGTCACAACCAGGAGACGGTCTACATCCGCGGGATCATTTTCATCTGTTATCCTGGAAATAATCCGTTCAACAAGTACCGCTGTCTTTCCGGAACCTGCTGCTGCAGATACGAGAATGTTGCGGTCACGCAAGTCGATTACTTTCTGTTGTTCTTCTGTCCATTTTACGCTCATTCTCCCTCCTGCTCCCCTTTCTCTTCCAAAATACCAAGACGCTCTTTCATAGAGTTCAACGCTTCTTCAAGGTATATTTTCTTAATCTTCTGTACTCACAGCCCTCAATCCTCTGGTCAAATCCGCAGATATCCCTGCACCCACAGTAATCACAGCCTGTCATCTCATCAAGTACATACGGAAGTGCCGCAACCTCTCCCTGATACATCACATCCTTCAGCTCTTTTTCTTTCTCTTTCGTGTACGCAAGAACCGTATCAAAGTTCTCCTTTGATAAAGCTTTTGATGCCGAACCGAGCGTTCTGTTCTTATTCATCCGCAGCGGATAGAATGTTGAAGTTCCACTCAGATTCCGCTCCAGATGCTCAACTACATTTTCATCTGCATTGATCAGTCCATCCAGCTTCAGCTCTTTTAGAATACTTTGCTCAACTTCCGCTTTTGTCTCTTCTTTCTTCACAATCGGATCCTGGATCCTGTAATAAAAAAATACCGGCCGGAAGTACTTCTTTCTCCGGATGTTTCTGCCGTTCGATCTCCAGTGCCGCATTCAGATAAACCGGAAGCTGCATCTGCAAACCGTGATAGAATGCTGTGATATCAAATGCTTTCCTTCCAGTTTTATAATCTGTTACCTTCACATAGACCGCATTTTCATCTTCACACGTATCAATTCTGTCAATTTTTCCGCTTCCGAACTTAAATTCACACCCGCTCGGCACAAAATCGCCTGCCGCCATCTGCTGTGTCAGTGCCCAGACGGACCGGTTGATCAATTGCTTGATTCTGTGGATCATATACTCATTACGTGCAGATGAAAATAGAACTGTATTTCCATAATCCAGAATACTTTCTTCTACACTTTCATCAATCAGCTGCTCCCGCTTCTCTTCCGGCATTGTAACCCAGTCCAGACCTTCCTCTTCTACCTTGTGTGCAAATCGCTCCAGTGCTTGATGTGCAATATTTCCCAGATCCATTGCTTCGAACCCATATTTCTCCCGTTCTGACAAACGAAGTCCGTAATTCAGGAAATGAGCATAGGCACAGGAAGCAAAACGTTCCAGTCTTGTTACGCTGACACGCTTTGGATCCAGGAAGAGTTCTTTTTGCTACTCTACTTCCAAGGCTCGGCTCATCCTTCCGGTAGAAACCTGCTTCTATCATCTGCTTCAGAGTTTCCTGACTCTGTTCATCCTTTACAAACCATCTGTACAGTTCTTTCCAGGAATCATCCAGTCCATGCTCCCTCTCTCTTAAACCTTCTGCAATCTGCAAGAGTCCGCTCTTTCTCATCATCTCATGATCAAGCAGTCCCTTTCTGTCTTCCTCTACCGGAACAAGTACCGGGAACAGACGCATCAGATCCTGGATCAGATACGCTGGACGAAGTGCTTTTCCTTCCCGGATACTTTCGCCCAGGACAGATACAGAAGTTCTGACGGTTTTGTCAGATTCAGATACAGATAAAATTTCTGAATATATAATTTCTCTCTTTTGGTCCGGGAGAAAGATTCATTTTCTTCTCCTGAAACTGTTTTCTGTCTCGCTCGGAAAGCAGACCTCTTGCCCCTGCATTTCCTGGAAGAAGCGTATCATTTGCTCCGACAAAAAATAATGCGCGGATATTTTTGATACGTGTTCTCTCCATATCTCCGATCAGAACCTGATCCAGACTTGGAGGGATCACACCTACTTTCGCCTCTTCAAGTCCTGCATCTAAAAGTTCACAGTATTCCTTCAAAGGAATCTCTTCCTCCCCCAAGTTCAACGAATTTATCGAATAATTCCAGAACAATACGATAAATCTGTGCATATTCCTTCGCCAGTGCCAGTTCTCCATCTTCCTGGAATTTTGCTCCAATTCTGCAAGCTGCTCCTGGATCTTCTCCTGAACCAGATATTCATAAACTGCAAGTGTGATCTCTTTTACCGTCTTTTTTCTCTTCTTCAGGACTGTATGCAGCGGTGTCAGTTTTTCCACAAAAGCGCATGCGCAGATGGTTCAGTTCTTCCAGTTCTTCCTTTGTCGTCATCGGTGTCTTTCTCACCCAGACCTGATCCCATTTCTTGAATCCTTTCAAATCCAGCGCAAGACAGTAATTTTCCAGACGGTCTACTTCATCTCTTGTGAACCCACACAGGCTGGTCCGCAGATAACGAAAAACGCTTTCGTAAGTATAGTTCTGTTCTACCATCACCAGCAAGCTTCTTAAATACTCTACAAAAGAATTTAATAAAATACTTTTCTTATGATCCATAAAGACCGGGATTTCATATCGATCACATGCTTTTTCCAAAGCATCTGCATAAGTACTCAGATCCGAAGCAATAACTGCGATTTCCCGATATCTGTACCCTTCTTCTCTCACCAGACGCCGGATCTCCTCTGCCACATACTGGCCTTCTTCCTGTGGTGTATGAACTTCATGAAGAGAAATTGACCGCATCTTCTCTCCACTGTATTTTCTTCTGGAATAACGAAATAGTTCCTCTTCCAAAAACGCCATCTCCGGATTCTCTTTGAACCGATACGGGATTCTTGCATAACCAGACCGGCTCATCAATCTCCACTCTCACTTCCTGCGCCACTTCCGTCAGTGAAGTAACCATCTGCTTACTCAACGCAAAGAGCTGATACGGATGCTTATAGACAAACGGATCTTCCCTCCGATCGATCTCAACTGTCAACATAATCTTGTCGCACACACTTTCAGAAGTTCCCCGATCAGCCGGTTCTGCACCGGTGTAAATCCGGTAAATCCATCCATTGCGATCACACTGTCTTTAAGCATTTTCGCTTTGGTACAGTCTGACTCAACACATCAAGTAATTCTTCTTTTGTGATATATTTATCACGCAGATAATCCTCAAATCCTTCATATACTTTTACGGACATCCTTTAACTTATAATACAGATAACTTTCCGGATTCAGTCCTTCCATGAAAGAATCAAGCTGTTCAAAATCAATTCCATACTGTGTGAATTCTGATATCACAGACTTCACTTCGCTGATATATCCCTGCTTCTTAAGATTTCCCTTAAGAACGGTCAGCTCATCTTCGTAATTTCCTGCAATCTTACGAAGCACCAGATTCTTACCCTCATCATCAAGGATCGGCTGTCTTTCTTTTCCTGTCTCTTCAAAAACACGGTGAGCCAGACGTCCAAAACTTAAGACATCAATATTCATAATACCGCCACGCGGATGTGTCATACACAGGTCCTTCTGCGTCTGCATTGTAAACTGCTCCGGAACCAGAACAAGATAATTCTTCTCCGGATGACGGATTGACTCCTCAACAATCTGCTGATATAAATAATGGGACTTTCCGCTTCCGGAATTCCCTGAAAATAAACTGCAATGACATGCTCTGACTCCCGCCTTTCTTCTTAATATCTAAGCAAAAGACAGGCTGTCGTTCACAGGAATGAGCCATATCTCTCAGCCTTCTCTGTGCCCGGCAGCCCGTCTGGGTTTTTCCTTTCTTCTATTATCGCAAATTTATTTCACAAGGTCAACCAGTGCTGTCTTAGGAATCGCACCAATCTGTCTTCCGCTCTCTTCACCACCTTTAAATGCGATGAAAGTCGGAATGCTCATCACTCTGTATTTCTGTGCAATGTCGATATTCTCATCAATGTTGATGTGGCATACCTTTACATCACTGAGTTCTTCTGAAAGAGCGTCTACGATTGGAGCCATCATCTTACATGGTCCACACCAGTCTGCGTAAAAATCAACGAGTACCGGCTGCTGCGCCTGGATCACTTCCTGCTCAAAATTGTCTGTTGTAAGTTTTACTACTGCCATCTTTATATCCTCCTTATAAATATTATATCTTTTATCTGTAACTGAACAGTTACCTTTTTCCTTTGTTACAACCTTAGTATAGCACATATTTTTTATTTTTCTGTGATAAAATCACAAAGAAACCGACAGTTTGGATTTTTCCTCCCTGCCGGTTTCCTTCCTTACTTCTTATATCGTTTATCTTATTGCAACCAGGTCTGCGACCCTTTATTTACGCCTCATCAATCGCCTTTCCGATATCATGCCGCATATATTTATTCTCAAACTTCACCCACTCTGTTGCTGCATAGGCATTTGCACGGGCTTCTTTCAAGTCTTTTCCCTTTGCTGTCACGCCAAGTACACGTCCGCCATTGGTCACGATCTGGTCTCCGTTGAACTTTGTTCCAGCATGGAAGCAGTAATATCCGTCATGCTTTTTGAACTCATCCAGTCCTGTGATTGGGAAGCCTTTCTCGTAGCTTACCGGATATCCTTCGGATGCGAGTACGACACAGACTGCTGCATTATCTTCAAACTGTAAATCAATCTTATCAAGCGTTCCGTCGATACACGCTTCCATAACTTCAAGGATATCATTCTTCATTCTAGGAAGAACAACCTGTGCCTCTGGATCTCCGAATCTGGCATTGTATTCCAGAACCTTTGGTCCGTCTGCTGTCAACATCAGTCCAAAGAAGATAACTCCCTTGAACGGACGTCCTTCTGCTGCCATTGCGTCTACCGTTGCCTGGTAAACATATTTCTTACAGAATTCATCAACTTCTTTTGTATAGAATGGACTTGGTGAAAATGTTCCCATTCCTCCTGTGTTAAGACCTGTGTCACCATCTCCGGCACGCTTATGATCCTGCGCACTTGTCATTGTCTTGATTGTCTTTCCATCAACAAAGAAAGTACGGAAACCTCGCGGCCTGTCATAAATTCCTCAATGACCATCTCATTTCCGGCTGTACCAAACTTCTTGTCCAGCATGATCTCCTTCACGCCTGCTTTTTGCTTCTTCCAAATCCTTACAGATCAGCACACCTTTTCCGAGTGCCAGTCCGTCTGCTTTCAGAACAATCGGAAACTTCGCTGTCTCAAGATAAGCAACTGCTGCTTTTGGATCTGTAAAGGTCTCATAAGCTGCTGTTGGAATATTGTATTTTTTCATCAGGTCTTTGGAAAATGCTTTAGATCCCTCAAGAATCGCTGCATTCTTCTTCGGTCCAAATGTGCGGATTCCTGCTTCTTCAAGAACATCTACCAGACCGCCAACCAGTGGATCATCCATTCCTACGATACAAAGATCAATCGCATTCTCTTTTGCGAAATCTCTTAATTTATCAAATTCCATAGCGCCGATCGGTACACACTGCGCATACTCAGCGATTCCGGCATTTCCCGGAGCACAAAAGATTTTGTCTGCTCTTGGGCTCTTTGCCACGCTTGCTGCGATTGCATGCTCTCTTCCGCCACTTCCTACGATCAATACTTTCATAGTCTCTGCCTCCTTACTCGGTAACGATTGTACGATGTCCTTCTACTTCAACCTTTCCGTTCGCGATCAGATCGATTGCATGTGGAAGGATCTTCCATTCAGCCTGTTCCATCACTCTGCGCTGAAGCACTTCCGGGGTATCTCCATTGTGTACTTCTACAGCCTTCTGCAAGATGATCGGGCCTGTATCAGTTCCTTCATCTACGAAATGTACTGTTGCACCAACTACTTTCACACCGCGCTCCAAAGCTGCCTCGTGCACTTTCAATCCATAATAACCTGTTCCACAGAAAGATGGAATCAGAGATGGATGAATGTTGATGATCCGATTCCTATACTTCTTCGATCATCTCCGGCGGGATTACCACAAGGTAACCTGCCAGCACGATCAGATCCGGTTCATATGCATCCACAGCCTTTAAAAGTTCCTGATTGAACACTTCTCTTGACTCGTAGTCCTTCGGAGAAATGCATTTCGCATCGATTCCATTTTCTTTGGCACGTGTCAGTGCATAGGCATTCTTATTATTGCTGATCACGCCCACAAGTTCTGTGTTCGCGTGATCATTCCATTCTTTACGCTGTCGATGATTGCCTGAAGGTTTGTTCCGCCTCCTGACACCATACTTAAGACTCTTAACATAAAGTCACTCCCTTTTCGCCAGCCTTCAATCTTGCCGACTACATATGGCTGATCTCCTGCTTCACTTTGAATTGCATCCATTGTCTTATCAACGTCTGCCGGATCAACAGCGAGAACCATTCCAAGTCCCATATTGAATGTGTTGTACATCATCTGCTCTTCGATTTCGCCCTTCTTTTGCAAGTTTTGCAAAGATTGGTGGAATCGGGTAGCTGTCTTTCTCTACAACTGCATGAGTTCCCTCTTTCAGCATACGCGGAACATTTTCATAGAATCCACCACCGGTGATATGGCTGCATGCTTTTACGGTCACACCTGCATTTTTTACATTTTTCAGTGCTTTTACATAGATTCTGGTAGGAGCGATCAGTGCCTCTCCCAGAGTTGTTCCAAGCTCATCATAGTATGTATTCAGAGAATCTTTTGTCATTTCGAAAACTTTGCGGACAAGAGAAAATCCATTGCTGTGAACGCCGGTGGAAGCCATGCCGATCAGTACGTCTCCGGCTGCAAGATTCTCTCCTGTGATCATATCTTTCTTATCGATCACACCAACTGCAAACCCAGCAAGATCATATTCATCTTCCGGCATCAGTCCCGGATGTTCTGCAGTCTCACCACCGATCAGTGCTGCATCGGACTGCTTACATCCTTCTGCAACACCTTTTACGATTGCAGCGATCTTTTCCGGATAATTTTTTCCACATGCAATGTAATCCAGGAAGAACAGTGGTTCTGCACCTGCACATGCAATATCATTTACACACATAGCTACAGCATCGATTCCGATTGTGTCATGTTTGTCCATTACCATAGCAAGTTTTACCTTGGTTCCGCATCCGTCTGTACCGGAAAGCAGCACCGGCTCTTCCATTTCTTTGATCTTCGCAAGAGAGAAAGCTCCTGAGAATCCGCCAAGTCCTCCGAGAACTTCTGCGCGCATTGTCTCTTTTACATATTCTTTCATTAATTCTACTGATTTGTATCCGGCTTCAATATCTACACCTGATGTCTTGTAATCCATCGTAAATCTCCTTTTCTTTCGAATCGTAATATTTATTTATTGTTGAGATATTCCTCATAACCAACTTCTGCAAGTCTGTCTGCTTTTGCCTGTACCGTATCTTTCATCTCTGCAGAATAAGCTTTCAGTTTCTCTAAAAGCTCCGGATCTGACATTGCAAGCATCTTTGCTGCAAGAATTGCCGCATTCATACCGCCGTCGATTGCAACTGTAGCAACCGGGATTCCAGGTGGCATCTGAACGATTGAATAAAGTGCGTCCATACCCTCCAGATTCTTTCCTGACATTGGAATACCAATAACAGGCATTGGGAAAATAGCTGCGCACATACCCGGAAGATGTGCTGCCATACCTGCACCTGCAATAATTACTTTGATTCCCTTTCCTTCAGCTGCCTTCGCCCAGTCAAAAAAGACATCCGGCATACGGGGTGCTGAAATGATCGTCAGCTCATACTCGATTCCTAACTCTTCCAGCATTACTGCAGCCTTACTCATAACCTTAAGATCTGAGTCACTGCCCATAATAATTCCTACTTTTGGCATATCATTTCCTCCTCAGTGGTATACTGTTTTCCTTCCCTTGGAAAACTTTGTTTATTTATTATCCATACTTATGCAAGATTCCATTTAATCATCTATTAACTATCCAATTACCTATAGGATTTCCTTAAAATCCCGCTTCATCCAAAGGCTCATTAAGTACCTCTGTTCCCGGCAATACGAATCTTCCGTCCTCTAATAGTATAATGTCTTTTCCCTCGTTTGTCACTACACTTATTTCTTCTAACTCTTTATAAGGCACGGTTATATCTGTATGACAGTTAAAGTATGCTTTTGATACATCTTCCTTACGAAGAAGAGAACAGGAATTATCTTTCCACAATTTCCTTTCCATTCGGATTGTAGACTCTGATTTCCTCGCTCCAGGAATAACAGGTATCGCCCACTGCAAAGTGCGGACCGGTCTTCTCTGCGATCAGAATCGGCATCTTATCTTCTATATTAAATTTCTTTGCTGCCACATATGCAGTCGTATTTGTTCCAATTGCGAACTCACCAAGCGGAAGAGTCTCATGATTCTTCAACACATTATCGTAAATGTATTTCTTATTCTGTGCTTCATCCTCAAAGTTCGTACATGTATAGTCGGTGATCTTTCCATCCTGAAATGTCAGCTTCAGATTCTCATACTGAAGTCCGTCCAGATATACCTTGCTTACATGAAGTATGCCGTTCGTCCCTTCCAGAACCGGTGATGTAAATACTTCTCCGACAGGAATATTCACATCTGCCACACAATTTTCGAAGATTGTCTCCTTCTGTGTGTCTTTCAGATGATATAACTGTACCGTAATATCTGTCTGGTTTTCTCCTTTTCCTCTTACATGTACACAAGTTCCCTCGATCTAACGCATCGATCATTGTCTGCTGCACTTTTTCATAAAGTTTCGCGTCTAATGTATTGATTCGATCACTTCATCAAAGATCTTTGCATAATCTGCCCCAATCTCCGGCACCGGATAAGCAACAATCGTGAAACTTCTTTCCTCACCCTTGATATACTCATTCGTGATCTGTCCTGATCTGCTGCTAAAGAGAAGATCCAGTTCTCTCTGCGCCTCATCATATGCCGGTGCTGTTTCTTTCGCTTCCGGTGAAAATGGAGTCTCACCGAAGATCTCCATAACTGCCGGTCCTGCAACGCCTGCTGCCATCTCTTTATTTTGCTCAAAAACGGTCTTCATCACCTCAAGCTTACGTTCTACATAACGCTTATCCATAAAGAGTGCCTGATCCTGCCTGTGATCATACTCATACTGCTGATTCGCAATCGCACCGTAATATCCAATCTTGTGGTGCTCTCTTCTTCATTGATCGCGCTGGAGGGCAGCACGGTAAATAACCGGCTTTAATCCCATCTTACGGAAGTTCTCGATTGCAAGGCAGATCGCCTTTTCAAATCAAGACTGTAACGGATATTTACAATCGATTTCTTTGACGAATCTTTTCAGTGTTAATAAAACCAACACGATATCCTTCCGTATATACATCTGCCATCTTCTGCAGTGTCTCCTGTGGTAGATTTCTCAGATGATGAGCTGTTCCAAGTTCATTCTTGGAAATGTACTCACCGAATTCATACAGATAATCATCTTCATCAAGATCGCCTTCTCAATGATCTGTACTGCAAAATCCGCTGACGGGGTCCATCTGCTCCAGAATTCGGTCTGCATAAAACACATCGCAGTAATCGCTTGCATACCAATACAGAATCTCCTTGATCTGCTCCGGCTTTGGAACTGGATTCTCTTCCTTACTCATTCCCTCGAAACAGGTATAGACTTCGAGAAACAACTCATAGAGGATTGTCAGATAATCCTTGCGCTGTTCAAACACATACGGAATTCCTGCTCTGATTTCCGTGTACAACAAACTTAAAGCTGTCCCATCTCCTGCCCCAATTTTTTCACAGGCATAGTCTTGATTGGCATAGCTTGTCTGATATTTCTCTCCTATAATATCACTATAAAGAATCCTGTTCAGGCTACGCTTTTCTTCAAGACTTAAGCTGTCCCAGCTTCCATCTTCTAGCTTTTTTCGTGTATTCTCTAACTCAAGCAGAAACAAGGTACAATCCTGAAAGTAAGAAATATATGCTGCATCCACTGTTTCTTCTGTCACGATCGTGCGCAGACGCTCAACTGCCAGTTCGTGACGCTGTGTGCACTGTTCATTTTCTCCTTCTGTAACTCACTTAACTTTCCGATCATAAGCTCAGACCTCCAACAAAAATTCCAAGGAAGCACAAGATCTGCACAATACCGATCCCGATTCCACATTTGCAGGAAAGATATTTTCTATCCTGCTCCTCAAATCCTTCTATTGCATTCCAGATTCCATAGATATCAATCATTAAAGAAAGGATTGCAATCCCTCCGACAATTCCGGCTGCCTTTCCTCTCGTCAGGAATGCATATCCGACACATCCCAGCAAGATAGCAAGTGACCATCCTGTCAACCAGCAGGAGATCACACCTCTTCTTGACTGCAGATACGCTGCTTTCCCATATTTCTTTGATTGATTACTCTTTCGTTCCTTTTTCTTTCTTCTGATTTTTCTCTTTCATCGTTTTTCTTTTCTTTTTTTCCGATCATTTCTTCTCCTTAGTAGATTACAAACTACAAAAACTATATATCCAAGTACACCGCCGATTGTATTCAGCAGAATATCGTCCACATCAAAGCATCCCACTTTCGTGATCAGCTGCATTAACTCTACACAAAAAGTCAGACAAAAACTCCAAAATAACGTTTTAAAAAAGCTTCTTCTTTTCCCTGCCATTGCCGAAAAATAACCAACCGGCATGAAAATCAGAATATTTCCAAACAAATTTGAGAACACCGCAAATGTTCCCAGCTGATGTCTGTATTTAATAAATCTCTTAATCTCTTTGAGTAGCACCAGATTGTAATGATATTCATCCATTACGCCTTCCCTGCCGTACCAGTCTGACAAAAACAGAAAGTAGACAAGGAAGATAATATATAATATAAACAGGATCTTTCCAAGCATCCTGACTCTCTTCGCTTCTTTTTTGTCAATTTCTTACACCTTCAGAAAAGAGAAAGCCCCCCTCTGCCGGTTCACTTCGGACGTAACTACTCATAATGAACAAGCTACGAGGGACTTTCTTTTAAAATGTTATATTATTTTATGTTTTAACAGACTGGCTCCATTGATAATAGAAATAATTCCTACCGTAACTCCTGTAACAAGCAGGATTATTCCGATTGCAATGTTACCTGCTCCACTGTTTCTCATTACACGATACGCTTTTTCCAAAACACCAGGCCTCCTTATTTTTGCTCCATATTTCTCATAATATGCATCGATGGCTGCTTTTAATGTATCGTCAATCACTACTTTTCCGTCACATTCTTTGTTATACAGGCATTCTACCACATCAGCCATTGATACGATCGCTGCTGTGTCAAATCCGTAGAGATCTTTCACTTCGTCAAGTGCGCACTTCTCTCCGCCTTTACCGATTTCCATACGGTTTAAGGATACCATTAGTCCAACGATTGTAACATCAGCAGCATCTTTTACTTTCGGAACTGTCTCTTCCATAGATTTACCGGATGTTGTAACATCCTCGATCATGATCACGCGGTCTCCATCTTTCAGCTTACTTCCAAGGAAGCTTCCTTTATCTGCGCCATGATCTTTCTCTTCCTTACGGTCTGAGCATTGTTTCATGAACTATCCATGGGCATCGTCTTTATTCTACCATAAAATCAATTATCAATCCGTTTTAAATTATTGCATCCTTGCTATCACATCTCTCATATTGTTTCTGATTCATTGGTCATGTAAAAAGCGCAAATTAACTCTATATCCCTTTACAGGACCTTTTTTCAGAGGTATTCTTTTTATATAGTCAATAGAGACTGGCTATGCCTTGAAACACATACCGTTCCCGCAAAGCGGCATTGTCAAAAGCAGTCCATCATTTCTGTCATTATATTTGCCAGACCCGTCTCGTACATTGCCAGACGCAGGATGTTGTATGCGTATTTTCTGATGAGCGACAGGTTGTTCCGGGACTTTTTGGCTGGCGAACGGTCTTCCCTGAATGTATCGTCCAGCACATGATGGAGCCGGTTCTCTATTGACCAGTGCATTCTTTTTATGCTTCCCAACTCCTCTGCCGTAAGGATCAGGTCTGATATCAGAGCCGTACGCTGAACATCTTTCCCAGCTCCCCTTCGGCAGAAGGAGCCGGGACTCTTCTGGAGCCTTTTTCCAAAAACTCTTCCTTTGATGGAGTTACATCATTCCCATGGCTGTCTTTTTCCTTGGGTATCCTCACCTGCTTGATCCGCCCAATACTTTGAACGTGCGGCCATTCTTTTTGGCTTTTGGTCAGATTTGAAGCGTCTTTACATATCTGGCAAGTCCTATACTCATTTCTGTCCCGGTTTTTTTCCATCTGGCTGATTTCTTCGTATTTCTCAAGGAACTCCTTCATCCCAGGATCCATAGCTTCGCCTTTTTTTTTTCTTTTGAGATCTTCCGCCCCCAGTTTATCCATGAACGTATGAATCTCCTCATAAGCCTCTGGTTGGTTTTTCTTTACTGTTAACACAAAATGTCCTCCCTGTTCATGAATCTGTTCCATGATTGCAGTCTGTGTCCCAACAGCATCAATCGTTACAATGCTCCCGCTGATATCCAGAAGCTTTAATAATTCAGGAATCGCCGTAATCTCATTCGTCTTTGAATCTACCGGAAGCTGTGCAAGTATCAATCCCCGGACCGTTTCCACTACATTCAGCAGCATCGGGGTTGTCTCACCTTTCGTTTTTCCGTTGCACCGCACAATGCTTTCCCATCAATAGCTAGATGGGTATTTCTGGATTCCACGATCTCGCCAATCCACTCCATAAAAGCATACAAAGCTAATTCCTCATCAATGCCATTCAACATCCGGGTAATAGTGGAAGGCGAGGCGATCCCGTATTTTAAGTTCATATGCTTCCGCAGCTCTTCCAAGTGGGTTTTGCACCATTTCAGGCTCCTGCGGATCGTTGTCCGGCCACAAAGGAATCCGAGGGTGACGCATACCAGCATTTCTCCAAGATCGTGTCTTTTCTCTCTGCCGCACCGATAATCCGGAATCTGCCTGAAATAATGGATCAATTTTTCTGTCAGAACAGTCTTTTCAGCACATTTCCAATGCCACCTGTATTTTTCTCCAGGAGTCTCCGTTGCCCCTCATTCACTTTCGAAATGATTTCCGTTTTATCCAGGCATACTAAATAGATGGTCTCTAACTGATGTAATTCTTCCAGGCCAATGCCCTGTTTTTTATAAATTCTGCGGGACAGGGACGCTGTCTGGGCTGCAAACTGATATCGGAAATCCCGATTCTTTTTCATCACTCGTGTTTTTCTGGATATAAGAGGTTGGAGACTGTTTTAGAAGAATAATGGAAAGTACATCCTGCCAGTCATCCCCCAACGGTTTTTTCCAATCATCCGGATACAACTCCCAGACGGCTTTTGAAAATCCGTATTCCCATACTTCTGCATCTGTCAAAGATACTTTTCTTTTATTGCTTTGTATTACTCCTTCCGAGTAATCACGCCGATATAGGTATCGACTGGCTGCGGATACTTTTTCCCTTTCACGCGCCGGGATGTTCTTTTATAGAGATAATACGAATCTCCTTTTTTTTCTTCACGGTAGTTCCTTTGATCCGATACTTTGAACCCAATCCGGGTACTTTTTCTCAGTTACTGGCATAATATCCTCCTTTTCTGTATAGGTGCAATACACCTATACCATATAGATATTATACCTCTACAGGCACAAAAATCAAGAGTTACACATGTTTTGTATAACATGCATAACCCTCATAGCATTCTTGTATCTCAGTACGCCATGCATCTGATTCCGACCATTTTGTCAAGCAGCAAATCCACCGCCCAGGTGGCAATTCCCCATTCTTTGGTACACTTTTTCATTCCGATTTTGATTTCTTCAAAAAGTGTATCCACATCCCAAATTTTGTGTCCGTTCTTCTCCGTCATCCCATTGTAGAAACGGTGAACCTCTTCCAATACCATTCTGTCCTCTTCCATGTGCGTAAGCATATGCCTGCCTGCTGGAAGCCCCATTATCTACTGCGAAAGTATTTCATTGCTGTCTCCCTTTCATTCGTTCCTTCTCTTCCGTTTGTTATAGCTATATGATACGAATTTTTACACAGCAAAAAAGACACTCTTTGTAAAAAAGTGTCCTTTTTTGCACTGGTGATTCTCAGCCTGTTCCATCTGTTGAAGAATCCAACAGATTCACAAGGATTATCTGTAAGAAAATAAGTCGCCGCCACCCGCATTTTACTTTTTTCTATCTATTCTACTTTGAAAACTTAGCAGATTGTTGCACCATCCACAGCTAAAATTTCTCCTGACACATAACTTGCAAGTTCACTTTGCGAGAAAGAGCGGGGCATGCATTTGCCACATCTTTCCGGTTCTCCGATTCTTCCGAGAGGAATCGTTGCAATAAGCGGCTGAATTTCTTCCTCCGGGAGCTGCCACCATATCTGTTCTGGTAATTCCAGGTGCAACTGCATTGACACGGATTCCATATTGTCCCAGTTCTCTTGCAAAGAGAGATTGTCAGACCGTTTACCCCGAATTTGCTAGTAGGATAAGCACTCCGCCTGGCTGCCCGTACTTACTTACCATAGAACTTGTGTTGATAATGCAGCCTCCGCCCTGCTCCTTCATCAGTTCTACCGATGGCTGAATTGCGTTAAATACTGCGTTTACATTCAGATTGATTATTTCCTGAAAATGCTCTGATTGCAATCTATCGTCATCATACTGTCAGATACACCCGCATTATTTACAAGAATATCAATCTTTCCGTATTTCCTGTGAATTGCCTGGATTTCGTCTGCCACTTTTTGCGTCTGTCAGACTCGGCAGGCACCGGATACTTCCCATTCCGGATTTTCTTCCTTTAAGGATGCCAGTGCCTTATCTACTGTTCCTGCTGAACCGAATAATATGACCTTTGCACCATTTCCAGATATTTTTTCACAATGGCATACCCGATTCCGCGTGTACCTCCAGTTACTACTGCTATTTTCCTTTCAGCATAATATTTCTCCTATCTTCGCTTTTTCTATTTTCCTTCCACTTATTTTACTGTAAATTCAATTTTTTTCTTTAATTCATTTGCAATATCATATCCACTGAATTCCATCGGAATCACATAGTCTTCATCATCGCCGTGAAGCGGAGTCCATACCTGTGCATAGAACGGATTTACTTTTGCGATATTTCCATACTGCCACTCATGTGCCAGACATTCCGGGCACCAGTGTCCACCCTGAAGAACTGTATTCACAGACATCATAAACCTCATGTCCGTCTGCGCATTTCCACTTAATCGGGGTGTAGATATCTGCCGGTGCTTTCTCTTCCAGACATTCACTGCCACGGAAAGCAGCCGCTTTCTTCAAATCCTCAATATCCAGATTTTCAAGCCCTTTTTCTTCATCGTAGCCGTGATCCAGATAGGTTACCTCTTCACTTGGATGGAAGAGTTCATAACCTTCATCCCAGCTCTTGATTGCGTCTCGTTTTTCCCTGGAACCGAAGAATGCCTTTTAATCCAGTCTTCCTTATTGTTTTCCAAAGCCCAGTATGTTCCGCCCTCTTTGTGACCGATTTCAATATTATGTTCCTTCATCTGTTCGGCAGTTGGGAACATTGCTCTGATCATCGGATTTGCTGCCATTCTGCATCTCGTCTACCACACCGCCCCAGTACTCATCTGCCGGGATACAGCGGAAATGCAAAATGTCATCCAGATCTTTTCCGTCTGAGAAATAATGTCCATGGAAATTGTACTGTGCGATCATGTTTGCATCAAACAAATCCTTGAGAGTAATTCCAAATGGTTCCATCAGCATGTCAGTCTGTTCCCAGGCAGTCAGACGATATCCTTCTCCACTGCTTAAGTTGTATGCCTTTCTCCAGAATGATTCCGGAACCCAGTCTTCGCAGACATTTGCCATACAGATACCGGACTCAATGGATGTACTCCACTCCAGTACACAGTTTGGCGGCTGATGAAAGATGATTGGTTCCTCGCCTGCGCTCTCATTGCTTGGATACTGCCCTGTCTGACGGATGGATACCCAGTGTTTCAGTCCGATTCATAAACTGCCAGTTCAGAGAACACTTTGGACAGTGCATAATAATCAAAAATAGAAGGATCGATCGGGTCACCGACTCTTCCCCAGTGAATCGGATATGTACGTGTGCCGGTTTCAGCTACTGTTCCGACATATACAAAATGTACCTTATCCGGGTCCGGCTGTTCCTTGATTGCCTTGATGATACTGAGGGTGGAACCAATATTGGTATACAATGTCTTTTCAGGATACTTGTCCGCTGCCGGTGACACCATTGCACCGATATGGAGAACATAATCCGCTCCGTCTACCAGCTTCTTGATGTCCTCATAGTTTCCGAGGTCTCCCCATACCACTTCCAGATTCGGAGCTGCAAATTTTTTCATTTTTCTCTATTTACTTCAGAAGGTCTTGCAAATGCACGGATTTTGAAGCGATTCCCCCTAGGTAAGAGCTGTTTCAGAGTCTCCCTGTCCCATCGTACCTGTCACCCTGTAACCGCCACGATTTTCTGTGGTTTTGTCACATCTGCATGTACCTGCGGATCGTCAAATGTCAATGCTGCATCAAACGCTTCCCTGACTGCATTCAATGCTCTTCTTGCCATGGCGGCATCTCCATCGCCATATAACCTGCACCGATTGCCCGTGCGCCCTCTTCAATCTCTTTTTCCACATCTGGCTCTGGAACCGATTGCCATCACTGCGTAATCACAAGGGTACTCTACTTCTGCTCCATCCTTCTGTCCGACAACCTTTCCTTCTTTAATAGCAGTTACGGTTACTTCTGTAACGGCTTCAATTCCTGCCAGAGCAATACTTTCCATCACACAGGCTTTTCCTTGCCATACCCATATCCGCACAGTATTCCTTCATCATTTCCAGATCCGTAACCTTACATCCTCGCTCTGCCAGATATTCGGCTACTTCCATACCGACCATACCGCCGCCGATGACAACCACATTTCCGCTGACGTTCACCTTTCCGTTCAGGACATCGTGCGAATTTACCACACACGCAAGGTCTGCTCCCGGGATTCCCGGAATCAAAGGTTCTGCGCCGATTGCATTGAATACGGTATGCGGTTTGATTTCTGCAATCAGTTCTTTTGTTACCGGTGTATTCAGACGGATATCTGCTCCCAGACGTTCTGCCTTTTTACCCATAGCAATTACGGCTTCTTTCATCTCTGCCTTTCTCGGAGCTTCTCCTGCTGTCAAAAACTGTCCGCCAACTTTATCTGACGCTTCACATATGATGGCTTTATGTCCTCGCTGCCGGAGGATAATTGCGGCCTCCAGTCCTGCGATTCCGCCACCGGCAATCAATACGGTTTCCGGCTTTTCTGTTCTGGTGATTTTACATTCTGCTTCTCTTCCGACTGCCGGATTTCTGAGACAGGTAATCTGCGGACAGTTCTCATCTGCGAATCCGTCCAGGCATCCCCGATCACAGCCCACGCAGTAATCAATGTCTTCCACATTTCCTGCTTTTGCCTTATTACAGAACTGGGAATCTGCAAGCTGCGCACGGCCCATGACAACCATATCCACCTTGTCTTCTTCCAGGATCTGCTCGGCAAGTTCTGCTGTATTGATACGTCCTACACCAATCGTCAGCATTCCGGTTTCTTTGCGGATACGTGCCGCATTGTCAATATTGAATCCTCTCGGTATATCAATTGGCGGAACTTCGTATTTTGTTGCCGCTGAAATAATATTACCTCTGGATACATCCAAAACATCAACGCCTGCTTCACCGGCAAGCTTACAAAATTCAATGACTTCCTCAATCGTCAGGCCGCCTTCCAGATAATCATCATGGGCATCAATCCGCATGAAAATCGGCATATCTTCCGGAATATTTTCCCGGATTGCCCGGATACACTCCAATGGGAACTTTGCACGGTTCTCGAAGCTTCCTCCGTACTCATCCGTTCGGAAGTTGATACCACCCGACAGGAATGAATGCGGCAGATAATTATGTGCACAGTGAAATTCCACACAGTCAAATCCTGCTTCTACCGCTCTTGCCGCCGCTTTTCCGAAACATGTCACTACTTCCTTGATTTCTTCAATGGTAGCTCCCGGAAGTGTAATCTCCTCGCTAAACGGTGTATCGCATGCCATCAGTATCTGTGCTGTCTGGTCTGAACCTACTGCAAGAGAGCCCTGCCATAACTGAAGACCTGCTTTTCCGCCTTCCGCATGAATCGCATCCGTCAGTTCTTTCAGCCCCGGAATGTATTCGTCTTCACTGATTGACAGAAACCCTCTCGGAGCACTTGGCGTATGTACACTGCAGACTTCTACAATATTCAGCGCACTTCCGCCCTTGACTCTCTCCACATGGTAGTTGATATGCGCCGGTGTCACATAACTTTGCCTGATTTTGATTGGGGTAAATAGTTTTTCAAACATCTTCCTTCCTCCTTGTTTTTCTTGACTTTATCTATAATTTATCAAAAAATAAATTGTATTTATTTTTAATTTTGATTATAATATTATAAATTTGTCCAATCTGTAACCTTTTTTATCGGAGTACAACTTTCACCTCATGTCTGCTGCCATCTGCAAAATCCGGCAGCCTATTTCCCTCAATCTGCACACCATCCACGGAAACTATCGGTTTTCCAGACTCTATGTGCTGCGGATTCTCAATTATGATATGATAGTCCGCATTCCGAAAATGTCTTGTCATTTCTGCGCGATTCCATTCTGCCGGAAAACATGGGGTAATTTCCAGCCCGTCATATCCGCGTTTTACCCCCATAATGCCTTCATACAGTCCCTTCATGCACCATGCAGAGGTTCCGGTTGTCCAGGACCAGTAAGATTTGCCGTAATATTTCGGATGTGTGGAATAGCAGTTTGTAAATACATATGGCTCGGCGCCGGACTGCGTGGACGGATTCTTTTCTCACTGTCCGGCATAATCTTTTTAAGCGTACTGACCGCTTTGGTTGCCCTCCCCAGTTTGCAGTCCATAAGGATCTTAAATCCCGTTGCATGGCAGTATACTCCGCCGTTTTCAAACAGCCCCGGCAGCATTCCCGACATCCGTCCAACATTCGGAGAATATTTCTCATACGGCGGCATATTCAGAGGGAAACCAAAATCATGTTCCATACTGTCAACCGAAGTCAGAAGCTTCGGAAGCTTTTCTTCATCTACCACGTCTCCCAGAACTGCCCATGTCTGGGCGTTCAGATAGATTTTACTGCCTTCACTTGTTCTGGAACCAATGTTTTCCTTCTTACTGAGTGCCCGCATATACCATTCACCATCCCAGGCTTTCTCATTAATACTCTTTCTCATGGTATCATATTCTTTTTCAGAAATTCTGCATAATCAGTCTCCCCGATTTTTTCCATAAGCAGCTTCAGTTCTCTGAAAGCAAGACAGAACTGATGAGAAAGCATGACGGATTCCGCTTCCGGATCGGTTGTGATATTCAGCGCATCATTCCAGTCTGCAAAATAAATCCGGCTCAGCCCATTTCTTCCCTTATCCCGGATAAGACAATCTGCGGCTGCTTTTAAGTGCTCCACTACAGCCGCAGCACCGCCATCCTGCCACTCAATCTTCTTTTTTGCAGAATCGTGTAATCTCCCGTCTCCTTGATAAGTTCACACACCGCCCAGATAATCCAGAACGGCTGGTCTGAATACCTGGTGTCGTCATACGGATACCAGGTCAATACGGCATGACCATCCCGAAACTGATGGCGCAGACATTCCAGAATCTCCTCCCTGGCCTTCTCCTGACGATAATTCAGAAGTGCCACTGCAATCTGCAGATTATCCCGCACACCCTTTCTTCCCAACAATACAGCAGTCTATCTGCTTCTTCAGCCACTGGTTCATAATATGATTGATTTTTTCGTCCGGTGTAGTAACGGAAAGAGAATTATATTTTCCGAAATTATACTTCTGTGCACACTCAAATGCTTTTCTCTGTCCTCTCAGGTTTCGCATATGCTTCAGAAACACCTCTCGTCTCATCAAGAGATTCACTCACCCCAAATACCACTCCGGCATGAATTATATCAGAAGTCATACGAATGAACCGATTCATATGGACGATGTTGCCGCACAGATTGACCGCAGCACTTCCTATGTAACCAAAATGTTCAAACCGAGCTCGGAATCAATCCGGGTGCCTATATCAATCGCTGCAAACTGGAAGAAGCAAAAGTCTTCTGACCTATACTGAAAGCCTGTCTGAAATAAGCAATTATCTTTGCTATTCCAGTCAGGCCCACTTTCAGACTGCTTTTAAAAAGAAATATGGTATGACTCCAATGCAATATCGGGATAAAACGCGCCAAATGTAACTTCTAAAAATTTAATTTCAGCTTGTACGTAAAAACGAAGTTCTCCATATTACAATGTCTGTGCTTTTCTTTTGCAATTTCTTCTTTTCATTGCAGGAAGTGTTTTTCCAGATCAAACTTGCTTACAAGAATAAACATAATAACAAATATCACTAACGGTGTTACAATAGCGAATCCGTAAATTGCCATTTTGTAGCTGCCGGCGCTACAGTCTGTGTAGCATCATAGCCGACTGCTGCAAGGAACCAGCCGATGATAGATGTTCCGAGTCCGCTTCCCACTTTACCGCCAAAGCTGGATGCACTGTTGGAGGTTGCTACCATTCTTACACCATATTTATATTCATTATAATCAATTGACATTGCCGTCATAACTCCAACCAGACACATCATCGGAATGGTTGCAAATGTTGTAATACTTCCGAACAATGCGTAGCAGAAAAAGATGTCTTTTGTGAAGAGAAGCAGTATATTTGCTCCTGCACCCATTGCAAAGCTCACCAGCAGCGTTTTCACAACACCAAGTTTTTAATCATCGGTCCTACAAGTATAAATCCTAACAGGGTCGGAATCATTCCGATTCCTCCGAGAACGCCGACCAGGTTGTCATTGCCGAAAATCCATTTAGTAGTAATATACTCCCGCACCCGATGCAAGACCAGATATAATGCATGAGAGCAGATTCACCACAAGAACAATCACCCAGTATTTGTTGTGGAACAGCTTTCCAAGCGCTTCCTTAAACGGAATCACTTCTTCATCCTCTTCTTTCGCTTCTACTGCCGCTCCTGCCTCTGTTGCTGTCTCACGGCTTGTTGCATAACAAATCAAGGCTGCCAGTATTACAATAATTCCCATGATAAAGCCAAATTTAATCCATGCGTTCTGATTTCCGCCCAGTGCATTCGTAATCGGAATCATACAGATTGCAAATATCATACCTGCCACATAACCGGTCGCTGCTCTCCATGTTCCCATGATGCCTCGTTCTTCCTGGCTGTTCGTACGAACGGTCATAAGCGAATTATAAGGGATTGCCATTGCCGTATATAATACTGCTGTCAGAAGAATGTTCGTTATTGTCACGTAAATTATCTGTCCCACATCTCCTATTTTCGGCACCGTAAACATCAGAACCATTACAATACCTGCCGGAATTCCCGCTTTCAAAAGCCACGGACGATATTTTTTTCTTTTTCCCGGTTTTGTATGGTCAATGATATTTCCCATAATCAGGTCTGTAAATGCGTCAATAATCTTACAGACAATAAACATTGTTGCAATCGCCCCGGCAGCCATACCAACCTTATCCGTATAGAAGTATGTAAGCTGTCCTACCAGTGTGGACATCGCATTCAATGCGAACTGTCCCGTAGCGTCTCCGAAGTAATCCTTCACGCGCATTACTTTCTGAACGCCGAATTTGTCCTTTCCTAATGGTTTTTACTCATTGTGTTCCTCCTTCATTTCGTATCACATTTTTCTTGATATCCTGTAAGCTTAAAATATCACATTCCTAATTGTACGTATTTTAATTTTAGCTTATTTTTTATAATTTTGAATTTGCAGCGTTCAGCGCATCAATGACTGCCAGATACATTGGCTTTGCCTGCGCATCCTGCATAAGCAGATCGGATATGGTCATGGACAATGCAAACTTAATCAGCGGGTCTTCCAGCATTCCCGGCACCATTTCTTCAAACATACTGCGGCCAAGTTCTTCGGCGACCAACTCTCCGAGTGTTGACTCCAACGAATATTTCTCGAATTTCAGATTGGTATCCGTCTTGTACTCGTAATGATATCTGCCGGAACCAACCGTAAATTCCGCTTCTTTCTCCGGAAGCTGGATAACTGCCGTTGTATTCGCCGGAATCTGCACGTCCACGCAGATTTTTCCTTCTCTGCAGCTCCATGCACTTACGATTGTTCCATATATGGATTCATAAGTTGCGGACACCTCTGTCATTCCCTTTGTCAGCGTCGGCTGAATCCGTATTTTCTTATATCCCGGTTCCATACAGCGTATTCCTGCAACTTTTTTTCGTACAGCCAGCTTCCAATCGAACCGTACGCATAATGGTTCAGGGAGTTCATACCTGATTCGTCAAAATCCCCATTTGGCAGAATGGAATTCCAACGCTCCCAGATTGTCGTTGCGCCTTTCTTTACTGCATAGAGCCAGCCCGGAAAATCCTCTTTCATAAAGATCTCATCCGCCAACCCATGAAGACCGTTTTCTGACAAACAATGACACAGATACGGTGTACCCACAAAACCTGTCGTCAGATGATTATGGTGTGCCCCGATATTCAACTCCAATGTCTCCAAAATACGATCACGAAATTCCGGTTTTATCAAGTCAAAGTACAGCATCAGCACACAGGCTGTCTGTGTCTCGCTGACCATTCGTCCGCTTCTTGTCACGTATTCCACATGAATGGCTTCTACTATTTCTTCATATAAGTCACCGTATGCTTTTGCTTCCTCTGCATACCCCAATGCATCCGCAGCATCCGCACAATCCTGGTCGAATATGCGTAATAAGCATTTGCCACCAGATATTTGTCCGTTCCGCCTGTCCGGTCGGTGCTTCCGGATTCTATGTCCAGTGCCAGCCAGTCTCCATACTGGAATCCACTCTGCCACAATCCGTTTTTCGAGACTCTCGCATGTATATAATCCACCCAGTTCTTCATCATCGGGAATTGCTCCGCAAGCATCTCTTTATCCCCGTAAACCTTATAAATCGTCCACGGAATGATTGTCGCAGCATCGCTCCATGCCGCTGCTCCCGCCTGATTTCCGAGAATATTCGGAACAACATGAGGTACGCCCCACTCCGGATTGGTCTCTGCCGCCATATCCCGCAGCCATTTTCGGAAAAATAGTGCTGTGTGAAAATTGTAGGAGGCTGTACCACAGAATACCTGTGCATCTCCGGTTCAGCCAAGTCGTTCATCACGCTGTGGACAATCGGTCGGCACATCCAGGAAGTTTCCTCTGTCCCCACTGTATATTACTCTGCAGTTGGTTAACCAACGTGTTGTCGGATGTGAATGTTCCTGTCGGCTGCATGTCTGTGTGCATTGCACATGCCGTAAAATCCGATGCCTCTGTTTCCGTTCCTGCGCCTTCCACACAAATATAACGGAATCCGTGGAAAGTGAAGTGCGGCATCACAAGCATTCCCACCTGCTTTTCTCCGTATATAAATGTATCTGTACATCTTGCCGTCCGCAGATTCTCTGTATAAAAGTTTCCATCTTTATCCAGTGTTTCTGCATATCGAATAACTAATCTGTCTTCCATAAGTTTTGGAAGTCGTATTTCTACCAGTCCTGCCATATTCTGTCCGAAATCAAACACCAATTCTCCTTTTGGAGTCACGATCCTTTCCTTTACATCAAACCGTTTCGTTACCCGGACCGGCTCGGATTCCTGCGCCACAATCTGCCCGATATCATCCGTATGTTCAAACAGAACTGCCTTTCCCACCTGCCTTCTTTCTTTTTTTGTATAATCCTGTATCTCACCGTGATAAATCTCGGAAAACAGAATTTCTCCTGTTTCCACATGCCAGTCCGTATCAGTGCCGATGCAGATAGTTTCCCTGTCTTCGTACTCGATACGCACCATTGCCAGCAAAGCCGTTCTGTCGCCGTAAATATTCGGTCTTGCATCAAACCCGAGTTCTCCCTTATACCACCCGTTTCCTACAGTAACCGTAATCTCATTATCTTTTTCCAGGAGTTCCGTAATATCATAAGTCTGATACTGCAGTCGGTGATGATAAGATGTCCAGCCGGAGCCATGAACAAGTCTCCTGTTTTCCTTCCGTTAATAAGTGCCTCATATACACCACAGGCGGTCGCATACAGCCTTGCTCTCTTCACCGGTCTGTCAGAGAAAAGCTGCGGACAAATACCGGACATGCAGTCTCTTCAGCCGGAAGTGTATGGGTAATCCATTTTGCATTCCAGTTTTCTTCTCTCATCAAACCGGTTTCAAAGTTTCCTGTCACCTGTCCCAGCTCTCGCAATTATCCCATACACTGACCTGCACCTGATAAACAGTCATCTCTTTTAATGCAGCACCCTTATATGGCACCAGAACGGATTGGTCGCTTTTCCACCCGGCCACTGTCCCACATAAGCTGGCCTCCGCTGACAACCTGAATCTGGTAGCTTGTCTGCACAACATCCTGCTTTTCACTCTCCAGCTTCCATTAGAAACGTGGTTTCTCATCGATTCCTATCGGATTTTTTCTGTATTCTATTGTCAAATCACGAATCATATACATTTCCTCTCTTTCTTTTTGTTTTTCTGATTCTTTCTATTCTATGAAAATTTTGCCATTGTACGAATCAGAGCGGTAACATTCTCCTGAAGTCTTGCCGTGTCTATGGTACCTGTTCTCCAATCCTTTCTTTATCTGACCGGTATATGTATCATCATTAGAGCCCGGTGTAATCCAGCAGTTTCCCGCCTGTACCATTGCTGCCACATCTACACTGTCATAGGTTGTCCAATCCGTCATTACAAAACCGGCAAACCCATTTTCTTCTCTGAGAAGCCCCTGTAGAAGTTCTTCATCCGCTGCTGTCGGGCAGCCGTTTACCGCATTATACGCCGTCATAAAGCTGGCTGGCATATGAACATCCATCGCATATTCAAAAGTCCGAAAATAAATTTCCCGGATTGCACGTTCGGAAATCAGACTCTGATTTCGCTTTCTGGAAGATTCACAGTTGTTCCCGATAAAATGTTTATAGCAGCCTCCGACCCCGGCTCCTTCCAATCCTTTTTGCATAAAATCCAGCCATGACACCGGACAAATACGGATCTTCCGAAAATATTCCGGCTGTCGTCCATTTAGCGGATTTCTGTGAATATTAAATGCCGGGGCAAGAACCAGCGGCATGCCCAATGTCTTCGCTTCTTCCCCGATTACACACCTGATTGCTTCCGATAATTCTTTATTGAACGAAGCACAGATTGTAACGCCTGACGGCATTCCAATATTTTTGATGTTCAGATTGACTCCGCTGTTTCCATCGCTCACCGGAAAGTCCGGCAAATCATATCCTTCTGTCTGAAA
>VOFB01000040.1_pt1 | contig 39069 bp, 39 predicted proteins | sample 5384141 | NCBI WGS metagenome assembly VOFB01 (sample SAMN12384721, study PRJNA508395) | human gut metagenome | isolation source: healthy gut A | host: Homo sapiens
TCCGGATTCTTCTTCTGTGGCATGATACTGCTTCCGGTAGAATAGGAGTCATCAATATCAATGAACTGATATTCGTTCGTGTTCCAAATGATGATTTCTTCGCAGAAACGGCTCAAATGCATCATAATGATAGACATTGCTGCACTAAATTCGATCAGATAATCACGGTCAGATACAGAATCCATACTGTTTAACGTTGGACCGGTAAATCCAAGCAATTCTGCGGTGCGTTCACGATTGAGCGGATAGGTTGTTCCGGCAAGTGCGCCGGAACCGAGCGGGCAGTAATTCATGCGCTCGTAAATATCGTGCATACGGGAACGGTCACGCTTAAACATTTCAAAGTACGCCCCCATATGATGTGCGAGTGTGATCGGCTGCGCTTTCTGCAAATGAGTAAAGCCCGGCATGATCGTATCAATATTTTCCTTCATGATCTTTAACAGGCTTTGCAATAAACCGAACAACAGGTGCTCCATTTCCTTGATCTCTTTGCGGGTATATAATTTCATATCCAAAGCAACCTGATCGTTACGGCTGCGTCCGGTGTGCAGGCGTTTGCCGGCATCGCCAATGCGCTCGATCAAATGTGCCTCCACAAAACTATGAATATCTTCGTGCTCTTCGGTAAAAACAAGTTTGCCATCACGAATATCATCGCGGATCGACTGCAGACCTCCGATGATCGCTTCTTTGTCTTCGTTGGTCAAAATTCCCTGCTCAGCTAACATTGTGACGTGTGCAATGCTGCCTTCAATATCTTCCTCATAAAACTTCTGGTCAAAAGAAAGAGAAGCATTAAAGTTATGTACTAATTGATTGGTTTCTTTCGTGAAGCGTCCGCCCCAAAGTTTCATAGTGGTAATCCTCCATTTTATGTAGTAAATTATGCTTTACGGTGAAATGTGCTTTACATAGTTAAATCTGCAGAAACAATGGAAGAAAACATTCTGCCATCCGGTTACTGCAGATTTAACGGTAATTTTACGCTTAGTTGTTAAAATTAGTCCTCTGCTTCTGGTGTTGTATCTGAGAACTCAATAAAGTCATCATCAAAATTGTCACCAAAATCATCCGCATCAAAGTCATCCAGATAATCGCGTTCCAGATGGCGGAAAACAGCATAAGCAATAGTTGCAACTGCTGCAACTGCGCCTATGATAGCGAGTGCAATGATGATGCCGTTTTTGTTTTTCTCCTCTAACTCTTTCTTGTGGAGAAGTTCGTTGATCTTTGCTGTATTCATTAATTCTTCGAGCTTATTTGACATAGCGCCACATCCTTTCCCTGATTGGTCAATTGTTATACGAATAGTATAACACATCACACGTGCAATATCTATATTTTTTTAAGTTTCGCAAAGGAAGCCATCATGCGCCTGGTTGAGCCATTATCGAAGTCGACAGTCACTTCGTGATCCCCATTTTTTTCCTTGAGAGCAATTACGGTTCCCTCACCAAATTTTTGTGTTTGATGCGGTCACCCTCACCGTAGGACAGTGTGCCGGATGTGGTCTTGCCGCTATTTCCTTTGTCAAATATCGAGCTGTCCCCAGAGAGGATCCTTTGGAGCGATAAATATCTCCAGCCTGGGAAGAGCTTCCGATCCCTTTGCGGATCAATGGATTGCCGGCAAACAGGTCAGCTCCGGAACTGCGTCTGACTGCCTGTTTGGCACTACGTTCTGCCATAGGATCCCAAGTAGATGACGCATTTGTGCGTACATTTGGAAGTTCGTTCATGCGAACCTGATGATACGACTGCCTGCGGCTTTCAGTAAAGGAATTGCCGCTAAAAGGAGAGGAAGCAGTTCGGGAACTGTCCTGAAAAGCATCTCCATTTTGCTTGAGCAGATACCGCGGGATTTCATTCAGGAATGAAGATGGACGGTTGTATTGCTGCTCACCATTGCGAAAACGGCTTCGTGCACAGCTTAGCGATAATTTCTGTTTGGCGCGGGTAATACCGACATAACATAAGCGGCGCTCTTCCTCCATTCCTCCGGGTCATCGCCCATGACAGCAGCATATCCCGGGAAAATACCGTCTTCCATGCCGACCAGATATACATAAGGAAATTCCAATCCTTTCGCGCTATGTAATGTCACCTAAGTAACACCATGTTGTTGTCATCGTCTACCGTGTCAATATCTGCAACAAGAGCAACTTCCTCCAAAAATCCGCTGAGCGTTGGCTCCTCTTCACAGTTTTCTTCATAAGTGACCACTTTATTAATGAACTCTTCGATATTTTCAATACGTCCGTTGGCTTCTTCGGTATCCTCTTCCTCCAGCAGGCGGACATAACCGGTTTCTTCAATGATCTCACGGATCAGATCTTCCAAGCTATACTCGGGAGATGCTAAATGTCGCTTGAACGATTCGATCAGACTGACAAAACTGCCCAGCTTGCCGGCGCTGCGTTTGATGCCGTCAATGTATTCGTAGGTTTGCAAAGCACCGTAAAAACTGGTCTCGTGCGTGAGTGCATAGTCGGCTACCCGGTCGATCGTCGTAAGACCAATGCCGCGCTTCGGTACATTGATGATTCGTTTTACGGAAATATCATCTAAACCGTTTTCCACCGTGCGCAAATATGCCAACAGATCCTTGATCTCACGGCGTTGGTAGAAGTTTACCGCACCGACAATACGATATGGGATATTGGCTGTCACCAGTTTTTCCTCCAATACACGAGACTGTGCATTCGTACGATACAAAATGGCAAAGTCCTTGTAGTCTGCTTCGCCGGTCTGTACAGCGTAAGAGATACCGTCGGTAACAGCCTCCGCTTCTTCGTATTCATTACCATATTGCGCAAAATAGATCGGATCACCTTTTTCCTGGTCTGTCCAAAGCGCTTTATCCTTACGCATGGAGTTATGACTGATCACAGCGTTTGCCGCATCCAAAATATTTTGGGTGCTTCGATAGTTTTTCTCCAGCTTGATCACTTTAGCGTCAGGATATTCGGTCTCAAAGTTCAGGATATTATATATATTGGCACCACGGAATTTGTAGATAGACTGGTCATCGTCACCGACAACGCACAGATTCTGCTCGCGTCTGCCATCTTCTCCGGTAGAGTCAGCCAACAGGCGTACAAGCTCAAATTGAGCTGTGTTAGTATCCTGATACTCATCGACCATAATATAGCGGAAACGGTTTTGGTAATAGTCCAGGATTTCCGGGTTATCCTGCAATAGCTGAATAGTCTTCACGATGAGATCATCGAAATCCAATGCATTTGAGTCGCGAAGACGTTTTTCGTATTCCCGATAAGCTCTGGCATATATTTCTTTGAGATAGTCACCGGCAGCACGGCGTTCATATTCTTCCGGGTGATCATCTCATCTTTGGCAGATGAGATAGCACCGAGTACACTACGTTCTTTGAACTTTTTGGGGTCTAACTGCAGATATTTCAAAATATCCCGCATTAATGTCCGTTGGTCGTCTGCGTCATAGATCGTGAAACTTCTCGAATAACCGAGAGCTTCAATATGGCGGCGCAGTATGCGCACACATGCGGAGTGGAAGGTGCTGACCCATATGTATTCTGCACCGGAAGTAACAATATTATCAACTCGCTCACGCATTTCTCCGGCAGCTTTATTGGTAAAGGTAATGGCAAGGATGTTCCAAGGGTTGACGCCATATTCCTCGATCAAATAGGCGATACGGTGTGTCAATACACGGGTTTTGCCGGACCCGGCACCTGCTAAGATCAGAAGTGGTCCCTTAAAATGTTTAACTGCTTGCTCCTGCTCAGGATTTAATCCTTCTAATACGTTCATTCGTCACCAAGCCTTTCTTTAGAATCGAATATGATCGCGGTAATTCTTTGCCGCTTCAAAAAAATGCATTAGTCCATCTTTGTCGCCGTCAGCGATCTGTTGTTTGGCAGCGGTCAAAATTTCTATATATTTGTCTAAAAAGCTGCATATTTTGTCGGAGTTGGTCAGACAGATATTCTGCCACATTTCCGGAGAAGAGGAAGAGATTCGCGTCGTTGTGTGAAATCCTCCTGCCGCAAAGTGTGCCGTAGGTACCGTCTTCATCAAGGGCAGCAACCGCATTGACCAGTGCCGCAGATATTACATGTGGACCGTGGCTGATACCGGCTACTACGGCATCGTGGTAATCCGGGTCGAGCAAAATACAGTGTGATCCGATGTCGTGAATGAATTGTTCCATCCATGCAACATATTCCGGTCTGCTCTCTGCAAACGGTGTTAAAATATAGTATTTATCACGGAAAAATGCAGATTCAGAATGTTCATAACCGGTCTTTTCAGAGCCGGTCATTGGGTGCCCGCCTACAAACTGCTCACAGAGACCATGTTCTCTGACTGCAGCAAGAATATCGCTTTTGACACTGCCAACGTCTGTCAGCAGGCAGTCTTTGGAAAGATAAGGAAGCAGCTTGTCCAAATAGGCGATATTTTTGATGACAGGTGCGCATAGAAAAATACAGTCACAGTCAGCAAAATCAGCGAGATCTGTTGTGATCTTGTCTAAAATCCCATCCATTGCAGCCAATTCGAGGCGCGGGTGTGGTTTGGTAATATAGTAATTGTATGCCATAAGTTCACTGTCCGGATACTGTTCGCGCAGTGCATGTGCTACGGAGCCGCCAATTAATCCGAAACCAATAAATCCAAAATGGTGCATCGTTGTCATAATAATTTTACATTCCTTTCAATAGAAACATATGTTTGCGTTCTGTTCTATTTTATATGACGATAGTGAGCGTGTCAACTTGAATTATTGCATAAAAGCAAGTATAATGTTTCTTGTCATGCTCTGTCCTAAAATTCGGATAGCATAGGATGGATTGTCTTGTGATCTGAATGGAAAGACGATACTGCAGACTGAGACAGCAGAGTAAAGAATATACTTGGAAAGGCAAGGAAATTTATGAAGCAACTAAAGAAATATATCGGTGGAGCCGGCGATGTGTTGGGCATAATCGGAAAGACTTTAGGAAGTTATTTAGGAGTTGTTTCCAATATAGCGGGGACGATCATCGGCATTTTTGCGACGGTATTGGTAATTGCGGGTATTGTGGGATTATGCCTGTATGTGAAGTTTTTGCCGATGTTTACCGAAGCCAGAGAGACGGTATTCGACAAGTTAGTCAATATGAGCGAAGATGACTTCGTGATGAAAGAAGATACCGTTGTTTACGACAAAGCTGGTAAACTGGTCGGTTCTGTAAACGCAGGAAGATATAAATATGCGGAGATCAAAAGTATTTCTCCATATTTGTATAATGGTTATATCGCTGTGGAAGATAAGCGTTTTAAGACGCACGGCGGTGTGGATCTGCTTGCAACGATGCGTGCCGGCGTTGCGTTAGTCAAAATGGCGGAGACATCAAGCAGGGCGGTAGTACGATCACACAGCAGGTGATCAAAAACAATTTATTGACACAGGAAAAGAGTTATACACGTAAAATGATCGAAATTATGCTGGCACCAACGGTGGAACAAAAGTTCACCAAAGACAAGATCATGGAATTTTACTGTAATAGTAATTATTACGGGAACCGCTGTTATGGTGTAGGGGCAGCGAGTGAATATTATTTTGGAAAATCAGCGGCAGATCTCGAGCCGTATGAGGCAGCAATTCTGATCGGTCTGTCCAATAATCCATCTGCCTATGACCCGGTGAATAAACCGGAAGCGGCATTAAAGAAACGGAACGAAGTACTTAAAAAGATGTACGATGAACAGGTGATTACACAGAAGCAGTATGATAGTTCTGTCAAAAGAAGATCAAGATCCAGCAGTTGACCAAAGACGGTACGAATGAAAGTTATGTGGTAAGTTATGCAATCCACTGTGCTGCGCTGGCTCTGATGGAAAAGGAAGATTTCAAATTCCAGTATACGTTTAAGAACAAAGAGGACTATGAGAGTTACAACGAGAAATACAGCAATCTGTACAGCCAGAAGACCAACGACATCCGTGAGGGTGGATACAAACTGTATACGGCAATTGATATGAAAAAGCAGAAAAAGCTGCAAAAAGCTGTTGATAAGGGACTTGCCTACAGCAAAGAGAAAAACTCGGACAAGACAAAGTATGCACTGCAGGGAGCAGCGGTCTGTGTAGATAACTCCACCAATTATGTTGTGGCGATCGTCGGTGGCCGTGGCACGAAGGATTCCTATAACCGTGCTTATTTATCAGCACGACAGTCCGGTAGTTCGATCAAACCATTGATCGATTATACGCCTGCCTTTGAAACAGGAGCCTATTCACCATCTACTGTTGTAAATGACCAGCCGATTGAAAACGGACCGAAGAATTCCGGTGGCGGTTATCGTGGCAGCCTGCATTTGCGTGAGGCGGTACAGCGTTCGATCAATACGATTGCATGGCAGGTATTAGAAAAGATCACACCGAAATATGGTATGTCTTTCTTAGATAAAATGCATTTTCATAATTTGAGTTATGTGGATAATGACAATTTATCGTTATCGCTCGGCGGATTTACCGAAGGTGTCCGCGTAGTCGATATGGCAAAGGGATTTTCAACACTTGCCAACAACGGAAGCTATAGTGAAAAAACCTGTATTCAAAAAAAATAGAACATGTATCAGACGGAACGGTATATAAGAGCTCTAATGATACGACACAGGTATATACTGAAGATGCGGCTTGGATGATGACAGATGTATTGAAAGGTGTTTTGAATGAGCCGTATGGTACCGGACGTTCTCTCAAATTAGACAATGGTCAGATCGCAGCCGGCAAGACCGGAACGACCAACTCCAGCAAAGATGTATGGTTCTGTGGATATACCAAATATTATACAACTGTAGTATGGGCCGGCTATGACACGCCGAGAGCTATGCCGGGCGTATATGGCGCATCTGTTCCGGGAGGTATTTGGAAGAACTTCATGAATCAGATCCATAAAAATAAGAAGCCACAGGATTTTACGGCACCATCGGGTATTTGTCTTGCAAAGTATGACAGCAAGGGAAATATGATCAAAGGAACAGAAAGCACGGATCTGAAGCGTACATCGGGCAGAGATTTCTTCTCGATAACGATCCTGAAAGCAAAGGCAGCGTATGCGGACAACCTGGAAGAGGCATCCTATGAGAAAAAAGTTCGTCGTAAGCTGGAAACATTTGAAAAGCTGACAATTCAGAGTATGGCAGATTACTATACGTTAGAAATCAGTTATCAGGAGCTTCGCGATATGATCTCTTCAATTGAGGATGATGATATCCGCAAATCATATGCGACGCGTGCGAAGAACAAATATGATTCGCTGAAAGACGAGACTGTAAAGTGGAAAGATGTTGTGAAAGCATATGAAGAGCAGCAGAAGGAGTCTAATGCAGAACTGGCCCGTGAAAAGAAAACGGCGTCAAAGAATGCAAGAAATAAACAGCTTCGCAAAACCAGGGTTGCGCTTGCTAATACAAGATTGAAGGCATTACGTGGCTATGATTATCAGCCGGACAACATGGTGACCCTGTTAGAAAAAAGCCAAGAGTGCGGTAGAGGCATGCAGGGGATATTCAGAATATGCAAGCTTAAACAGCAAATACCAGACTTACCGTACCGAATTATATATGTTGCCAACGAAAGCGGAATATGATGCACAGAATAATCACCATACTCCGGGAACCACAAGTATACCACAAGCGACAGCAACACCAATGCCGACAGTAACGGCTCAGGCTGGTGTACAGTAGAAATTGGAAATCGGAAGAAAAGAGGACATATATGGCAGAAGATAGAAGAGAGCAGGAATTGCGCGCGGCGGCAAAACAGCTTGCCGGGGTACAGAGACAACATCGGCCGGATCAGACAGCAGCCGCACGATCACAGGCGGGCCAGAAAGCACAGCCACAGAGAGCAGCGCAGCAGGCGACAGCCCAGACAGCAGCCGCACAATCACAGGCGGGTCAGAAAGCACAGCCACAGAGAGCAGCGCAGCAGGCGACAGCCCAGACAGCAGCCGCACGATCACAGGCGGGCCAGAAAGCACAGCCGCAGAGAACAGCGCAGCAGGCGACAGCTCAGACAGCAAATTCCAACGGTAGCGGAAAGGCTCTGTCCGGGCAGCAGATACAGCAGATGCGGACGACAAATACACCTGCGAAAGAATCCATGTCACAGACAAAGCAGATCCAACATCAGTTGGAACAAGAAGTCGCAGATATTATGGATGCAGAATCCTTTGCGGATCTCGTCTTTATCGATCCGGATCCGTTGCCGGAAACGTCCAAGAAGGAAGAAGGTCGTACCGGTTTCTTTGCAAAGAGAAACAAAGAGACAGATGCAGCCACAAAAGCACAGACACCACAGGAAAAAGATAAGGAGACAGTCGTTTCTGCAGGGCATACCGGATATAAGGAGACAGCTGTAGACAAGACGACGGAACAGGCGCAAGAATCGGATAAACAGGAAGAACAGATCGAGAAACTTCAGAAATGGGGCAGGATCGGTCAGTGGTTTCAGACTTTTTGCTGGATGCATATTCCGATTTTTGGATTCTGGTATATGGTTGTACTGGCTGTTCGTAAGCGGACGCCGGAAGAAAAGAAAACCTTCGCCCGAGCCTATGTATTGTACCGAGTGCTTGTGATGCTGTTGGCGCTTACCATTTTGTATGTGTTCTATCGAATGGGACTGAGTTTCGTAGAACAGATCCTTGCCTACATTGATATGCACTCCTAAAATTGCTATAGTTTTTTGGAAGGCAGGATAATTTACTTTACAATATATTTTAAGTAGCAGACGTTTATTGAGAAAAACATCAATAAGCGTCTGTACTTTTTTATAGAAAACCGTTATTCTATAGTATGGTTAGTATAAACTAACCGGCTTAAGTCTTACCGGTCATACAATATGAAGAGGTCATAAGCAATATATGATCTCGGTATATCAGGGAGGTTTTGCGTGACTGGTGCTGTATAGAAGAAAGGTATGGTAAACGAATATGTTTTTGGAAATTCATGATCTGAGAAAGGGATTTGGCGAGGGAGAAAATCGAACAGAGGTATTAAAAGGGATTTCTTTTGAAGTAGAGCGTGGAGAAATCTGTGTACTGCTCGGACCCTCCGGATCCGGAAAGTCCACTTTGCTCAATATTATAGGCGGGATCGATAATGCGGATGCAGGATATGTTGCTATTGACGGAGAGCGAACTGCAGACATGTCCGAGAAAGTATTGACATCATATCGGCGTAAACACTTGGGCTATGTGTTCCAAATGTATAATCTGATCCCGAATCTGAATGTCAAGGAAAATATAGAAGTGGGAGCTTATTTGAGTGACTCGCCGTTAGATATTGATGATCTTTTAAGGACATTGGGGTTGTATGAGCATCGTCATAAAGTGCCAAATCAGCTTTCCGGTGGTCAGCAGCAGAGAACTGCTATTGGCCGAGCAATTGTGAAAAACCCGGATATTCTTCTTTGTGATGAGCCGACAGGTGCCCTTGATTATAAAACGTCTAAGGAAATCCTCAAATTATTAGAGGACGTCAATCAGAAATACGGCAATACGATCATTATGGTTACTCATAACGATGCAATCAAGCAGATGGCAGACCGTGTGATCCGTTTTAAAGATGGGCAGATCCGCAAGGATTATCATAACGAAAATAAAGATACCGGCAGAAGAGCTTGATTGGTAAGAGAGGTGGGACGAGATGAAAAATCCATTAAACAGGCGTTTGCCAAGGGAGTTTAAAGGAGAAATGGGAAAATATATGGTAATTTTCCTGTTTATGATAATGACGATTGGATTCACATCCGGGTACTTTGTGGCAAACAGCAGTATGCTGCAGGCAAGTGACGAAAGTTATGACAAATATAATATTGAAGATGGACATTTTGTTGTAAAGGATGAGATCTCAGCATCTTTACAGCGCAAATTGGAACAGGAAGATGTCAAAATATACAAGGATTTCTATAAGGAAGAAGCTGTCGATACGGATAATGATGGGAAGAGTGACGGATCGATTCGCGTGTTTGCAGAGCGGGAGAAGGTCAATCTTATCTGCGTGATGAAGGGAAGTATGCCAAAGGGTAAGGCTGAGATCGCTGTAGACCGCATGTATGCAGATAATAATGATATTGCCGTTGGAGACACGCTCTGCATTGGTAACAGTAAAAAGAAAGTAAGCGGCTATGTTGCCTTGTCGGATTATAGTGCTCTTTTTTCGGATAACAGTGATATGATGTTTGACGCGACCAAGTTTGGTGTGGCGGTTATGACAAAGCAAGGCTATGATTCTCTCGCTAAAGAGCATGAAAATTATCAGTATGACTGGAAATATAATACGGCACCAAAAGATAAGAAACAGGAGCAGAAACAGTCGGAAGATTTTATTAATGCATTGGCCGAAAAAACATTTCAGGCAGGTGTTACGATTTCCTTAGCATTACCGGCATACGCTAATCAGGCGATTCATTTTGCAAGTGATGATATCGGTGGTGATATGGGAATGATGATCGCGTTATTGTATATACTGATCGCTATTATGGCGTTCGTCTTTTCGGTAACGATCCGTCATACGATCACACGGGAGTCCGCAGTCATCGGTACATTACGCGCCTCCGGATACACCAAAGGAGAACTGATGCGTCATTACTTAGCGGTTCCGATGACTGTCACGTTTCTTGCCTGTGCACTTGGAAATGTACTTGGATACACGTATTTTAAGGGCATAGTAGCAGATATGTATTACGGCAGTTACAGTCTGCCGACTTATGTGACGATTTGGAATGCAAAGGCGTTCGTTATCACGACAGTGGTTCCGCTGATTATTATGCTGATCGTGAACGTGCTGTCACTGCAGAGTAAATTGCAATTATCTCCGTTGCGTTTCCTGCGCCGAGACCTTGACCGCAAAAAGAAAAAGAAAGCGATGCGTTTGCCGAAGTGGTCGTTTTTTAACCGTTTCCGTATTCGCGTGATCACACAAAACCGTTCCAGTTACATTACGTTGTTTGCCGGAATGTTATTTGCCAGTCTTCTGCTGTTGTTTGGTATGATGATGATTCCACTATTGTCTCATTACAAAAATGAAGTGGTAAACGGAATGCTTGCGGATTATCAATATGTTTTGAAAGCGCCCGTACGGACTTCAGATGATCAGGCAGAAAAATATTGCATGACCTCTCTGATATATAAAGGTTCCAAAGATGAGTCGATCAGCATTATGGGATTAGAACAAAACAGCAAATACTTTAAGCATAGACTGCCCGAAGATGGAGTTATGATCTCGGATAGTTTTGCAGAAAAATACGGTGTGAAAAAGGGAGACACCTTACAATTGCAGGATGAATATTCCGGTAAAAAGTATCGTTTCCGTGTAAAGGAAACCGTTGCCTACGCAGCGGGTCTGTCCGTATTTATGGATATTGACAAGTACCGTGATACGTTTGATGAAGAAGTGGATATGATGCAGCTTGCGATGAGTTATCCGGAAGTGCTGTTGGCGCAGCTTTCCACACCGGAAGAAAGTAAATATTTTACCGGGTATTTGTCGAATCGCAAATTGACGGATATTGACGAAAAATATGTGGATAGCTGCATTACTGTTGACGATATGACAAAGTTATCCAGACAGTTGGATGTTTCCATGGGATCTATGTTTCAAATGATCAATGTGTTTGCGGTGCTATTGGCTGTACTCCTGATCTATCTGCTCACCAAATTGATCTTGGAACGGAATACTACGTCCATTTCGATGGTTAAAATTCTCGGTTATGAAAATAAGGAGATCGCAAGGCTGTACCTGTTAGCGACCAGCTGGGTCGTAGCTCTCAGTACTCTGGTTGGTTTTGCCATAGCAACGTTATTTATGACCGTGATCTATAAAGCAATCATGATGGAATTTAACGGCTGGCTTACCTTATATTATTCACCGGATATTTATCCGAAAATGTTTGTTATGATCATGGTTTCTTATGCAGTTGTTGCAGCGACACAATATCATAAGATACAGAAGATCCCAATGGACGAAGCGTTGAAAAATGTCGAATAAAATGGATTATTTGCAACGGGTTGTTGACTTTATCCTTGTCACAGAGTATCCTAATGAAATAGATGATCATTAATACATGGATCAATAAAGGAGGACACTCAGTGCAAGAATTTGATATTAATATTTTTGCCAACAGCAGTCAGGCTTTCTGCATTGTCCGTGTTGATCTGGATGAAGGTGGAAAGCCTTTCTCATATACTCCGGTATTTTTCAATCAAGCTTTGATGAATCTGGTTCGTGTTGAAGAGGGACGAACAATAGAAGAACAGTGTCCTATGCTATTTCAAAATATGAATCCGCGGTGGCTGCGTATATTTTATAATGCAGCGTATGAAAATCATAAAAGTGAGATAGAGGATATTTCAGAAGAATATGGCAGATATATTCGTGTGCAATGTTTTCTGCAGGCCTTGGATACTGTGCCTGCATCGTCAATGATATTTCCAAGCAGATGTTGACAGAACGTTTCAAAAGTGAATTATATGCGAATATTTCCCACGAAATCAGGACGCCTATGAATGCAATAGCGGGGATGTTATCTCTTATGTATATTCATTTGGAGGAACCGGATAAACTGGAACAATATCTGGAAAAGATTGCAGACTACGGCGATGACTTATTGAATATATTGGACAAAGTATTGGATATGAGCCAGATCGAACTCGGCAAAGTAACATTGGCAGATCAATTGTTTGATATGACAGAAATGATAGAATATGTTGCTGCACAATTACAGCCGGAAAGTACGGCGAAACGACAGCAGGTCAAGATCATAAGTGACGGACTGGTACATAAAAAAGTTGTTGGTGACAGGGGAAGAATACAGCAGATATTGCAGTATCTGATGGAGAATAGCGTGAAATTCACCCCGGAGCAGGGAATGATCACTGTTACCCTGACAGAACGTGCTGCACAGGATGGGAAATCCTGTTACGTTATGGAAGTAAAGGATAACGGAATGGGGATAGAGCCTGAATTTATGGAATATCTGTACGAACCGTTCTGCCGCTCGGAACGTGTGAAAAAGGCGCATATTCCGGGATGTGGTCTAGGATTAAAAATCGTGAATAGTATAGTAAAAATGATGCGGGGCAGTATTGATGTAGAAACGGACATTCAGCATGGTACGAGTGTAACCGTCATGATCGAGCTGCCGTATATGGATGAATAGAGATGGAAAATTTGGATGCAGGAGACAGACAGATTGCGATGTATTTGCGCATTTCTAAACAGGATCGAACCGGTTCAAAAGAATGCAGTATTGAGCATCAGAAAAAATGATCTTAAATTGGCTGCATGACCAACAATTTCTACAGGAAGAGGAAAATGTTCCACAAAAAAAAGTTATTTGACAGATAATAAATGCAATCCAACGAATAAATATACGATAATTGAATATAAAGACGAGGGGTACAGTGGAATGACACAACGACGGCCCGCATATGAAAGGTTGTTGGCAGCAGTGTTGATGGGACGTGTGAAAGTGCTAGTGGTCAAGGATTTTTCTCGTTTATCCAGAGAATATTTAGTATTGGCAAGACTGCGTGAACAGGTAATGCCGGAATATCAGGTACGATTGGTTTCATTAGGAGACGGATATGATAGTGATGACTATAAGTCCGCCGGATTTTTGTGGAGGACTGGACATTTCCTTTCGAGAACTGTTTTATGAATATTATTGTCATGATATTTCCAGGAAAGTAAAAGGTGCACTTTGGGCTAAAAACGAGAGAGGGGATTATGTGTCCGCTAAAGTGCCATATGGATATCGAAAAGTAAACGGAAGCTTAAAAATACAACCGGAGGAAGCAAAAGTCCTTCGGTTTTTATTTGAGCAGATCGCGGAGGGAATGACTTACAAAAATGCGGGGAAAATAGTAGGTATGGAGGCTGCAAGAGTATGGTATCTTGTGCATAATCCGGTTTACACCGGTTGTCATGTATGGCATCGTTATGAAAATCATATTGACCAGATCCGACGCACGGTCGTTGTGCCAAAAGAACAGTATTGTGTCCGTAAAAACGGACATGAGCCGATCGTATCCGAAGAATTGTTTCATGCAGTTGCCGGGCGTCAGTATTCCACAACGTCAAAGAAACGTCATATCTTCCATGGAATTACGAAATGCGGTCATTGTCAACGGGCTCTAGTGCGCAGACGGAGACATCCCGAAATGCTTTGCTGTCGTCATTGCGGTGAGGGAGAAAGCGAGCGAATCGATATTCAAACCCTATTACAACTATGTGGAGAGCAGTTATGTAAAGAATATAAAGATGATCCGGATTTTTTGCGGTTGGGCTCGTATGATCTTGGGGGTCGGAAGGGAGGCAGATGCGTTATCACACGCAGCGGGGACCGATGGGACTATGTGGGAGAGGGAAGAACTGCGGAGAATTCTCTTAGAGGAAATGATCCAGAAGATTGAAGTGTGGCAGGACAAAAAGTGTGCATTTATTGGAATTTCTGCTACAATAAACAAGAATGAGAAATGGAACGGAGGTGCTTGGTATGGCGGCAAAACGAACGTATATTGCAATTGATCTTAAGTCCTTTTATGCATCTGTGGAATGTGTCGAGAGAGGACTAAATCCATTGACTACCAATCTTGCTGTGGCTGACAAGAGCCGTACAGAGAAGACAATCTGTCTTGCGGTGTCACCGCCATTAAAAGCACATGGCATTTCCGGCAGAGCCAGATTATTTGAAGTGGTGCAGCGCGTCAAAGAGGTGAATGCCTTGCGCAGAAGGCAGGCACCGGGTCATAAGTTTACCGGGAAATCTGCACAGGCAGAGGAACTTCGTGAGTCACCGGAATTAGAACTGGATTACATTGTGGCGCCTCCGCGAATGGCATATTATTTAGAATACAGTACCAAAATTTATCAGATATATTTAAAATATGTAGCCCCGGAAGATATACATGTATATTCCATTGATGAAGTTTTTTATGGATGTAACACATTATTTGAAAACGTATCAAAAGACACCGAGACAGCTTGCACAGCAAATGATCCAAGATGTATTGGAGAACACCGGGATTACAGCAACGGCAGGGATTGGAACGAATATGTATCTGTGCAAGATCGCAATGGATATTTTGGCAAAACATATCATTCCGGATGAGAATGGGGTGCGGATCGCCAGTCTGGATGAAATCTCGTATCGTAAGTTGTTGTGGTCGCATCAGCCGATCACGGATTTTTGGCGCGTCGGCGCCGGTTATGCGAAGAAACTGGCTGCGGAAGGCCTGTATACGATGGGAGATATTGCGAGGTGTTCATTAGGCAAGGGGACAGATTATTATAACGAAGATTTATTATACAAAATGTTTGGAGTCAATGCAGAGCTGTTGATCGATCATGCGTGGGGATATGAACCGTGTACGATCGCACAGGTAAAGGCGTATAAGCCATCGACGAACAGTATCAGTTCGGGACAGGTTTTGCAGGAACCGTATGATTTTGACAAGGCAAAGCTAGTGGTGCGGGAGATGACGGATCTGCTCGTGCTGGAGCTTGTAGATAAGCGTCTGGTGACCGATCAGATGGTATTAACGATAGGATATGATATTGATAATCTGCGTGATCAGAAGATAAAGTACGGCGGTAGTGTGACAACAGATCGATATGGACGCAAAGTGCCCAAACATGCTCATGGCACTGTTAATCTGCCGCAGAAGACTTCTTCAACCCGGGAGATCATGGAGGCTGTGAGCGGTCTGTATGACCGGATCGTAGATCCGAAGCTGCTGGTTCGTCGTATTACGGTCGTTGCAGCAAAGGTAATTGATGAGGCAGATATCCCCAAACAGGAATGCATACAGATGAGTTTGTTTGAGGATTATGAGGCGCAGGAAGTCAAACAGCAGCAGGACTCAGAAGCCAGACAAAAAGAGCGTAATATGCAGGAAGCATTGCTTAAGATCAAGAAGAAATATGGCAAGAATGCAGTATTGCGTGGAATGAATTTTGAGGAGGGGGCAACGGCAAAGGACCGAAACCGCCAGATTGGAGGACATCGTGCTTGACCTTTTAGCACAAAATGAATTTTCGCAGGAATTTGCAGCGACGATCGAAGAGCAGGTTATGAAAAAATATGGCGATATTTTGTATCAGGAGCATCCGGTATCTGCCAATCATCTGCCAATGTCGGTCGACAACCGTGCTGCACAGTTTTCGCCGTTTGCCGCATTGACCGGACATGAAGAGGCGATACAGGAAACAGCGCGGCTGACAGACAGACGGCACGAAATGGATGAGGAGAGCACCAGACTGCTCAATGAGCGGTATCACGAGCTGTTAGAACGCTTTGCAGAGCAGCCGTGGATCTCGCTAACGTATTTTGTCCCGGATGACAGAAAAGAAGGCGGCAAATATGTAACCGTACAGAGCACCGTAAAAAGATAAAAGAATATGAACGACAGCTTGTGCTGGCGGATGAACGCATTATATCGATGTCTGATATTGTTTCAATGCAGTTTTTAGATCGTCCCTAGCGATGCCAACGCACATAAGGTAAGGTAAAAGGAGGAATGGGTTATGCAGACTGTTATCGTACGTTATGAAGGGGCATTGGCGCAAAGCGTAGAACGGGAGATCCGGGGGCTACAACTGTAGAACTATTTAATGAATATAGCGTGGTTACGATTCCGGATGGACAGCTTGAGACATTACGTGCCCTTCCTGAGGTAGAATATATCGAGCTGCCAAAACGTCTTTATTTTGATCTGGAGCAGGGACGGAGTGTTTCTTGTCTGTCATCGGCGACATTGCCGGATCAAAATGTGGAGGGATTGCAGGGAAAAGGTGTGCTGGTCGGTATTATTGATTCAGGAATTGATTATAGCCATCCGGATTTTATACGCGACGATGGAACGAGCCGGATCGCATTTTGCTGGGATCAATCCGGGGAGCAGGAAGGGCGTGCCCCGGAAGGATTTTCGATCGGAGTAGAATATACAGCGGACGACTGTGATGAAGCATTGCGGATGCCGGAAGAAAGCCGACGGGAGATCGTGGCTGTTGATGATCGTGTCCTGGGACATGGAACGGCAGTTGCAGGTGTGGCGGCGGGGAATGGAAGAGGCTCTGTCAGTCGGCGGAATCGCGGCATAGCTACAGAAAGTGATCTGATCATCGTAAAACTGGCCGGAAGGGATGATGGATTTCCGAGAACGACAGAAGTGATGGAGGGCTTAGATTATGTTTTTGCGTAAGGCGATCAGGCTGCAGCAGCCGATCGCAGTCAACTTAAGTTTTGGCAATAATTATGGCCCTCACGACGGTCAATCTTTGTTTGAAAATTATATTTCTGAATTGAATGGTGTTTGGAAAAATATGATCGTTGTGGCAGCAGGTAATGAGGGAAATGCAAGGCACCACACACAGGTGACGCTGCCCAAGGGGGATTTCCGGATATACGGAAATGGCGGGTTCGATGGCTCAAGAATGAATCTAGATAATTCTACAGAAGTAGAATTTGCTTTAGCAGAAGGAGAGAGAGCACTTACGATTCAATTGTGGAAATCCTATGTCGATCGTTTGGAATTATATGTGGTTTCACCATCCGGGGAGCGGTTCCGGATGCCGGAGGAAGGTACCGGTGTGCGGTATATGTTAGGTGGTGGCAGTACATTATCTATTGTACATGGCATGCCGACACCGTATACGATTTCACAGGAAATATATATGGAATGGACTGCCGGGGAGGGAGTTACCCTGCCTGCCGGTATATGGAGCATTGTTCTGTATCCGCGAGAAATTCGAGAGGGAGTATGTAATTTGTGGATGTCCGGGATAGAGGCAAGCGGCAGTCAGACCGGATTTTTAATGCCGGTCACGAATACCACGTTGACAATTCCTGCAACAGCAGATCGTATTGTTTCTGTGGGGGCGTATCAGACAGATACGATGGCAGTTGCTCCATTTTCGGGGAGAGGATTTACAGCTTCCGGGCAGGCTGCACCGACACTTGTAGCCCCGGGTGTAGATATCCTGACGGCTGCTCCCGGCGGGGGATATGCAAGACGCACGGGTACGTCGATTGCCGCCCCATTTGTGACAGGCGCAGCGGCATTATTAATGGAGTGGGGAATTGTTCGTGGCAATGATGTGGAATTGTATGGCGAAAAGGGAAAGGCTTATCTGATGCGCGGTGCCAAACCGCTGCCGGGGATCACAGATTATCCGGATGTGGCAGCAGGATATGGGGCACTTTGCGTAGAGCAGAGTATCCCTAAGTGATGTATTCAGTATCAATCTTTGCTTTTGTAATATAACATGCAATGGCAATAGCCATCGAAATCAGGGTCCGCAATCTGTTCCCGAAATTCTTTGCACATGCATTTGTTATCTTCTGTCATTTCCAGACGACATGGGCAGTAACCATTCTTTTTCTTTAAGCCTTCCTTGATACGAGCAACAACCTCGGTATCTTCATTATATCGAACCATACTTTTACCTTCCCTTCTACCTTTCCGAACTTCCCTTTTCGGAAAAGTCCAAATCCGCATTACTAAATGCAAACCTTGCACACAACCTAACTGTAGCCATACCGCATATTGTTTATTATGTACGTAACTCAAACTTCCCATACCTCAAATCCTCCACAACCACATATTGCTTATTATGTCGGCAATAAATAAAATATTTTGCAGCCAATACAGTAAATTGTTCTGTCATCAGAGAACTAAGATAATTGCCGCAGAACGCAACGTTTTTTACGTGATTTCTTATTTTGTTAAGTCTCTGATGAATACATGCCCGAAGGATTGTCTGAGATGTCCCGGTTTAGCAAGGTATCATCCATTTTTGGATGGGAACCTTTCGCTACGATGCGCTACGTCACGTTACTTAATGTCTCTGAAATACGAGACATAAGTAACGACGAGCGCAAAGTCCCTTTCAAAAATGATGAATACCTTGCTTACGGGACTTCGAGTTTCCGAAGGGCATGTAGAATAATCATCAGAGACAACAAAATCTAGAAATCACTGTAAAAACAAAATGCGGCAAGGCAATTACTATAGTTCTCTGATGGCAGAAACCGTTCTTTGGCGGCTGCAAAATATCATATAGTTATTGACATAATAAGCAATATGTGGTTTTGCAATAACTTCCGGTATGGGAAGTTTGAATACGTAGCACTTCAGCTGTTTTGCGGTCACTAGAAAAATATGTTATACTACTTTGTCAGCAGATGTCAATAGAGGAGGAAAAGAATGGTTATTACAAAATATTCATTGATCGGGGCAATTCTACAGTCGTATCCTACAGCACAGGAATGTTTTCAGGAAATGGGAATGCATTGTGTATCCTGTCATATGTCCCCAAGAGAAACATTGGAACAGGCATGTCAGGTGCATCAGTGTGATGTGGATGCGTTGATCGAAAAGCTGGATAGACATATTAATGGACCACAGTAGTAGAGGAGGAATTTTGATATGGAACGACGGTTTCAAACGAAAGACGAGCTAGAACATTTTGACTTTGAGGATGCGGTGTTAGAAGAGGTTGAGTGTGCGTGCGGCCGTGTCAAGGTGATGATAGATAACGTAAAGATCCTGCCGGATAACAGCATGAATCGTGATATCCGTACGATGCGGGCGAATCAGATGGAGATTACCTTTGTAGAAGGATCTTTGGCACAACTTGTGGAAGAAGGCTATAAAGTATATGACGCAGATGGCAATCTTCGTCAAACTTATGAAGATCGTGCTATGAGCGAGCAGGAGATACAGGAGGGACTGCGTGAATTAAGCGGGCTGACTGTGTATGAGATCAACAAGGCAGATGGAATGTATTCTATCGTAGTAGAAGGGGAAGATCATTCTTTTTTCGGTTAGAAATCGCGGCAGATCATGAGATTGCCGGATGGGACAAGTTTTTGACGGTAGAATCTTAGTTTGTACATTGTTTAAGAAAGGCGAGAGTGATTTGTATGGGAATACAGATAGATAATCCACTTGGAACGCAGAAAGTCAGTTCTTTGCTGCATCGCTTTGCACTGCCCAGCATTGTGGCGATGTTAGTCAGTTCTTTGTATAATATCGTGGATCAGTTTTTTATTGGACACAGCGTAGGAGAACTTGGCAATGCGGCAACCAATATTTCATTTCCGCTTTCTATTTCTTGTGTTGCGATCGCACTGTTATTTGGGATTGGCGGTTCATCCGCCTTTAATATTTCTATGGGATTGGGACAGACAATAGCAGAGGAAAAGAAAAAAGCAGTTTATTTTATGGGAAACGCCTTGTTTATGATGGTGTTTTGCGGGACTGTGTTGTTGGCAGTGACGCAACTGTTTTTGCAACAGTTAATGGTATTCTTTGGATCCTCGCGGGAAGTGTTAGGCTATGCCAGTGTATATACAAGAATTGTCTCTATTGGTTTTCCGTTTGTCATCGTTGCAACCGGAGGGGGACATTTGCTGCGGGCAGATGGCCGACCAAAGCTTACAATGCTGTGCAATCTGGTTGGCGCAGTGATCAATACGGCATTAGATGCATTATTTGTATTTGGTTTTCAATGGGGCATGGCCGGAGCAGCATGGGCAACGGTCATTGGACAGATGATCTCCGGCGGTTTGGCGGTTTATTTTTTGTGCCATTGCCGTACGGTTACATTATGTCTTAGCCACTTGAAACCGCATGCAAAGTATATAGGTCGGATCACGGCGCTTGGAGCTGCTCCGTGCAGTAATCAATTAGCGATGATGATCGTACAGATCGTTATGAATAAATCGTTGAAATATTATGGTTCACTTTCTGTGTATGGAGAGTCGATCCCGATTGCCTGCGTAGGAATTATTACGAAAGTCAATCAAGTGTTTATGGCGTTTGTGATTGGAATCTCGCAGGGATTGCAGCCGATCGTCAGCTTCAATTATGGTGCAGGATTATATCGTCGTGTGAAAGCGGCGTATATGCGGGCACTTTCCTACGGAGGCACATTGGCAGTGGTTGCATTCCTGTTATTTCAGTTATTACCACATCAGATCATTGCACTGTTTGGAAAGGGATCACCGGAGTATTTTCAATTTGCACAAAACTATTTTCATATCTTTTTTGTTTTTTACGTTTTTGAATTTTTTGCAGCCGATCTCATCCAATTTCTTTACGGCGATCGGCAAGCCAACGAGAGGTATGATATTATCTTTGACCAGACAGATTTTGTTTTTACTGCCGCTTATTATTATCTTTCCGTTATTTGTAGGGATTGATGGCATCATGTATGCGGGTCCGGTGGCTGATCTCATGGCGGCCATTGTGGCGATCACTTTGGGATGGAAAGAGCTGCGGCGCCCAGAGTACCAAGGCTAGATACGGAAATCGGAGTGTCATTCTCTGGAGCAAGGCTAGATACGGAAATCGGAGTGTCATTCTCTGGAGCAAGGCTACATACAGGAATCGGAGTACCGAGAATAGATACGAAAACGGACGCATATCATGTATGGAATGTGGTTCTTAGAAAACGGAGCGGTAGTGTTCGTGAAACAAACAATCATGGCGATGGTGATCGGAAGTATAATTATAGTTTTTTTTTGTTGTTTCCACAGGCTGTCAGCGATTCTGCCAAAGAAGGATTGCTCATGTGGTTTCAGATCGTACTTCCGTCACTGTTGCCTTTTTCTATTGTTTCTTCTGTGATCATGGGATTGGGACTGACAGAGCGGATCACAGGTGTTGTTGCCCCGGTTTTACAAAGGGTATTTGGCATTACAAGATCCGGTTGTTATGCGGTCGTAGTAGGTATGTTATCCGGATATCCGTTAGGTGCAGCGACTACGGCAGAATTGTACCGGGGACAACGCATTTGCAAAGAAGAAGCACAATATATTTTAATGTTTTGTAACAACGCCAGCCCGATGTTTTTGACAGAATTTATCGGTGTGTCCTGCATGGGGCTGCACAAACCTCTTATCGTATTGATATTGGTCTATATTGCAGGGTGGATCGGGAGCGTGATCGATCGGGGAGGGCGCCATATTATGCGCAGTTTGGGGCTGGGAAACAGTTGGTCCGCAGAGTTTGCCGGCCGGAAACAGGAAAAACCGTATGCCGGAAATGTCATTAACGTTCTGGATGAGAGTATCTTACATTCGTTTGTGATACTGACGAAAGTAGGCGGTTATATCATTTTGTTTTCTATTTTGGCAGGGATCGTACAGCAAATGTGTCCGTTTGCACCGGAATATAAAGCCGGGATCGTCAGTGCGCTGGAGATCACCACCGGCGCCGTGCTGCTTAGCAGTACGATCCCCGGGATATCTGGGCAGGTGCTTCTTGTTGCATTTTGCGCTTTCGGGGGCTTATCCAGTGTTGCACAAACGGCCAGTGTGATCTCCGAAACGGATCTTTCCACCGGCAAATATGTTATCGCCAAAATACGCCAAGGCATCATTGCAGGAATTCTATACTGGCTCTGCAGCACTCACCTATCATTCTGAACTCAAACTTCGCACATCCAAAGCTATTGTTCGGTCACAGTGTGCTCATTATGTCAAAGAATACTAAGTATTTTGCAGTCGCCACATAGCGATTTCTGCCGGCAGAGAACTATAGCAATTGCCTTGCCGCATTTTTGCTTTTGGTGATTTCTAAATTTTGTTGTCTCTGATGATTGATTTACATGCCTTACGGACAACTCGAGGTCCCGGAAGCAAGGTATTCATCATTTTGAAAGGGACTTTGCGCTCGTCGTTACTTATGTCTCGTATTTCAGAGACATTAAGTAACGTGACGTAGCGCATCGTAGCGAAAGCGTCCCGTCCAAAAATGGATGATACCTTGCTAAACCGGGACATCTCAGACATTCCTTCAGGCATGTATTCATCAGAGACTTAACAAAATAAGAAATCACACAAAAACTCTGCGTTCTGCGGCAATTATATTAGTTCGCTGCCGGCAGAATAAGTTTGCTTGTCGGCTGCAAAATATCATATCTATTGCTGACATAATAAGCAATATGTAATGACATGATAATTTTGGATGTGCGAAGTTTGAGATTCTAAATTTGTATTTTGCGGAAAATGTTGTATACTAAAGGGTGTATGTTTGGCTGCTATAGAGGTTAGCAGAGTAAAAAAATGGAAAGGCAGGAGAGTTTAGATGGAAAGAAAGAATGCATGGAAAGCGTATAGTGATGAGCAGATTACAGAATTAGAAGAAGTGAATAAATCCTATCGAGAGTTTTTGACGGTGGGCAAGACCGAACGAGAATGTGTGAAAGAGATTATCAAACAGGCAGAAGCGACAGGTTATCAGTCTCTGCAGTCCTTTATGGAACAGGGACGTGCTCTGCAAAAAGGTGATAAAATTTATGCAGTATGCATGAACAAAAGTGTTGCAATGTTTCAGATCGGTGAGCAGCCATTGGAACAGGGCATGAATATTTTAGGAGCGCATATCGATTCACCGCGTTTGGATGTAAAGCAGAATCCATTGTATGAAGACAGCGACATGGCTTATCTGGATACACATTATTATGGTGGGATCAAGAAATATCAGTGGGTGACGCTTCCGTTAGCGATCCACGGTGTGGTTGTAAAGAAAAATGGCGAGACGGTGGATATCTGCATCGGTGAGAAAGAGGATGATCCGGTATTTTGTGTAACAGATCTGTTGATCCACTTGGCCGGAACGCAGATGGAGAAAAAGGCAGCTAAAGTTATCGAGGGAGAGAAATTAGATCTTTTGATCGGAAGTATGCCTTTGAAAGACGAAGAAAAAGATGCCGTCAAAGCAAATGTGCTGAAATTGCTGCAAGATCAGTATGGCATGGAAGAAGAAGATTTTATCTCTGCAGAATTAGAGATCGTACCGGCGGGTGCGGCAAGAGAACTCGGTGTAGACAGAAGCATGATCATGTCTTACGGACAAGATGACAGAGTATGCTTATACTTCTTTGGCAGCTATGTTAGAGGCCAAAGATCTGGTTAAGACAGCTTGCTGCCTGCTGGTTGATAAAGAGGAGATCGGCAGTGTTGGAGCAACAGGAATGCAGTCACATTTCTTTGAAAATGTAGTGGCAGAGCTGATCAATCTCGAGGGCACTTATTCAGAGCTTACCTTGAAACGTTGTCTGGCAAACTGTCGCATGCTTTCTTCAGATGTAAATGCAGCTTATGACCCATTATTTGCCGATGCATTTGAAAAGAAAAATGCATCTTATCTTGGCAGAGGCGTTGTATTTAGTAAATTTACCGGAAGCCGCGGCAAGTCCGGTTCCAACGATGCAAACGCAGAATATTTGGCCGAACTTCGCAACATTATGGATAATGCAAATGTTGCTTATCAGACAGCAGAACTTGGTAAAGTAGATATTGGCGGTGGTGGAACGATCGCATATATTTTGTCCCTGTATGGCATGCAGGTTATCGACAGCGGTGTTGCGGTGTTAAATATGCATGCACCTTGGGAGATTACCAGCAAAGCCGATGTGTATGAGGCAAAGAAATGTTATGCAGCATTTTTGAAAGCGGAATAAAGCGAATACAATTTGTGGTGCTGAATCTGTGCCTGTGGCAAAATGCGAAAGCTCACTTAAAGCAACAGGTGCGGAAAGGCATGAGTGATCAGTATGAAAAAAACATTTAGAATGCGTTTGCTTGCGTTATGCCTGGTGGCAAGTATGTCAGTGAATCTTTGCGCTTGTCAAACGAAGAAACAGACGAACAAAAAGGATACAAAAACACAGCTTACGATGGTACTGGATTGGACGCCGAATACGAATCATACCGGGCTGTATGTTGCCGAGCAAAAGGGATATTTTGCGGACGAAGGGCTGGAAGTGGAGATCGTACTGCCGCCGGATGACGGTGCAACCGACATGGTAGTATCCGGTAATGCTGAATTTGGCATTGATGCGCAGGACAATCTGGCGGAAGAGTTTGCCGGAGACCAAAATATTAATGTGACGGCTGTAGCGGCAATTTTGCAGCACAATACGGCAGGATTGATCTCATCGACCGATCAGGGAATTGATTCTCCGGGCAAATTGCAGGATCACACGCTGGCGACCAATGATACGCTGTTTCGCCAAAAAGTCATACAGACCTTAGTGGAAGCGGACGGCGGTGATTTTGGGCGCGTGACATTATTATCCAGTTATATTGACGATGTGGTATCGGCACTCCGTTCGGACATTCAATGTGCGTGGATCAATTATGAGTGGGGTGGCATTCAATGTGAACAGGCCGGACTGGTTACGACATTCTTGCCGTTTCGACAGTTAGACGAACGGTTTGATTACTACAGTCCGGTTATCATTGCGAACAATAAATTCCTGACAAAGCATCCGGATGTCGCCAGAAAATTTTTGAAAGCTGTCAAAAAGGCTATGAGTATGCCATCAAAAACCGGAGAAGGCAGCAGAAATATTATGCAGCAGCGTGCCGGATCTTGATGAACGTCTGATAAAAGGCAGTCAGGAATATCTAAAGGATTGCTACATCGATGATGCGGCGCAGTTCGGAGTTTTTGATGCAGACCGTTGGAATATGTTTTATCAATGGGTCAATGAGCAACATTTATACGATCAGGAAATTCCGGAAAATACAGGATTTACGAATGAGTATATTGCAGATTGATCTGTGGAAGTTAAAAAAATGTAAAAAAAGTTAAAAAAAAGTAAAAAAACTATGTGCATTTTTCACAAAATGTATTATACTTATTTTGAAGGATTATTTTAACGTGAAGGGAGACAGGTAGGGATGAACGAAATACAGCAGTTACTTGCTTCGTACAATGAACTTGAAGAGGAAATGATTCGGTTCAGTACGTTAGTGAAGGAAGTGATGGCAAGCATCACGATGCAGGAGTTTGTGCCTGAAAAAGCAAATACAGAAATGATGCAGTGCATCATGGAGTTAAATACCAAACAGAAAGAGTGCTTAAAGCTTTATAAGCAGGCAAATCTTGGTGATGCAGCTCCAAAGAAAATGCATATCATGCGCGATCAGATCGAGAAGCGTATGAATGAAGCACGTAAATTAGAATATCTTGAGGCAGTCAAGAAGAGTTTCCTTAGCTTGTACACAGAGGATGCCGATGTGGAAGAGAAGTTACAGGCATTTAAGGATAAAGTGGTTACGATCAAAGTGGAAAAATATCCATTGGAACAGTGCTTGGTTTATATTAGACCGTTCGCTGTATTTTTGACAATGATCAAGTCCGACGATCCGGTAAAAGCAATCGAGCAGGTTCCGGTTCTGAACGAATACTTTGGTTCAGCACTGGTTGCACATATTACGATCAGTAAAGACATCTTTATTGGTGATGACGCTACGGAGTTCAACTTAGAAGGAGAAGAGGCGTCGGACCTACATAAGGATTCAGCGGTAAAGAAAAAGAATGAGACGGTACAGAGCGCTGGGTCCAAAGAGAATGCTGATACCGCAAAGAACGTGGAGACGAAGCAGGAGCCTGAGACGCAGCCTGTAGAAGAGCAGGCAGCACCACAGGAAGAGGAGCAGGTCGCAGAAGAAGAGACTGTACAGGAAGAGACTGCACAGGAAGAAGCTCCGGCAGTGGAAGAGACTTCGGAAGAAGCAGAAGCTGCAGTAACGGAAGAGGCAGAAGAAGAGGCAGCTGCCACGGACTCAGCAGAGGATACTTCTGCAGAGACGGCAGAGGAGGACACACAGGAAGCTGACGAGCCTGCCGAGGCAGAGCAGAAGGAGGCACCTGTCGCAAAGAGCAAAAGAGTGCATCCGGATCCGAAGAAGCCTTCTAAGCCTAGAAAAGCAAAGAAAGTTGATCTGAAAGCATTGTTGGAGGAGGACAACTTCAAAGAGTCCAAGTTCGATGATGAAGAGCTTCATAGAATGCAGCAGGCAGAGCGAGGCGGAAGAAAAAATAAGGGAGATTCGAAAGCATCTTTCTTGAAAGGTTTTCAGTAGAGTGAATGAACGGGCATCCGGTGATCAAATCACCGGATGTTTTTTACTTTATAGGATTAGGGTGTCAAAAAGGTCTGAATTTCCCTGACGGGCTATTTTCTCGAATCTTTGACCACAATATCTATCAACGATGCGCCGCATCGACTCAAGATATTGTAGCGAAAATCTTCAAAAAATATCTCCGTCATGAAAATGGACTTTTGACACCCTAATCCTTATAGGAAACTTGTCGTTTACTATAAAGTAACTCATACTTCCCATACCGGAAGTTATTGCAAAACCACATATTGCTTATTATGTCAAAGAATACTAAGAATTTTGCAGCCATAACATTGTGGTTTCTGCCGACAGAGAACTATAGTAATTGCCTTGCCGCATTTACGTTTTTGGTGATTTCTAGATTTTGTTGTCTCTGATGATTGATTTACATGCCCTTCGGAAACTCAAAGTCCCGGAAGCAAGGTAATCATCATTTTGAAAGGGACTTTGCGCTCGTCGTTACTTATGTCTCGTATTTCAGAGACATTAAGTAACGCATCGTAGCGAAAGCGTCCCGTCCAAAAATGGATGATACCTTGCTAAACCGGGACATCTCAGACAATTCTTCGGGCATGTATTCATCAGAGACTTAACAAAATAAGAAATCATCCAAAAATTCTGCGTTCTGCGGCAATTATCTTAGTTCGCTGCCGGCAGAACAAGTCAGACTACTGGCTGCAAAATAGTTTATTTGTTGCTGACATAATAAGCAATATGTGGTTGTGAAGGATTTGAGGTATGGGAAGTTTGAGTAAAGTAAAAAACACTCCGTGAGGATGCGAGTACCACACAGAGGAAGGTTGCACAAGCAACCCAGCGGTGACGCGCAAAGTGGGCAAGCCCACTTTGTTGTATTCCTTGTGCAGAGGGTAAGGAATATGGTATTCTAATAGCGGTGGGGTTATCACATAATATGCCGGATAAAGAAAGCTCGGAAGAAACCGAGAGAAAGGATAAGCTGGTTGACAGATCAGTGAATAAAAATATGGTAATAGATTTAGCAGAAAGCCGCAGAAAAATTGATGAAATTGACAAAGAGATCATTCGTCTCTTTCAGGAAAGAATGGACGTTGCCAACGACGTTGCAGCGTATAAGCGCAGTACCGGAAAGAAGGTATATGATCCACAGCGTGAGAACGAAAAGATCGCAGCAATGCGTAAGATGGCAAATAATGAATTTAACGAGACAGCAGTTGAGGATCTGTTTCGCCAGATCATGTCCATCAGCCGTAAATATCAGTATCAAAAACTTGGCCCCGGGTAAACCATATTCCATTTCGTGAAGTAGAGAAACTGGATGTCAACGAAGACACCAGAGTTGTCTATTTTGGGGAAAAAGGAGCCTTTACCGAGCAGGCGATGTTGGAATATTTTGGGGATAAGATCACCTCTTTTAATAAAACAACTTTTAAAGAAGTGATGGAGACTGTTGCAAATGGAGAGGCACTGTATGGCGTTGTGCCGATCGAAAACACTTCCACCGGAAGCATTGCAGATATCTATGATCTGATGGTCGATCACGATGTGACCATCGTGGCAGAGCATGTTATCAAGGTCGATCAGGCATTACTGGGACTTCCGGGAGCTTCCATCGATGATCTGAAAGTTGTGTATTCTCATCAGCAGGGCTTGATGCAGTGTGCAGATTTCTTAGAGGAACATCCTGCCATTCGTGGTGTGGAATATGACAGCACGGCAGGCGCTGCTAAGAAAATTGCAGAAGAGGGTGACAGATCACAGGGAGCAATCGCCAGTGTGCGCGCAGCTGAGGAGTTCGGTCTTACCGTGCTGCAGCCAAAGATCAATCAGCACAACCAAAACTATACTCGTTTCATCATTATTTCAAATCAAAAATATATGTAAAAATGCCAATAAAGTCAGCATTGCATTTGAAGTAAAACATGAGGCTGGTGCCCTGTATCATATGTTGGCAAACTTTTATTATAACGATCTGAACTTAACTAAGATCGAGTCCCGGCCAATGCACAAAAGCAGTTGGGAATATCGTTTCTTCGTTGACTTTACCGGAAATCTGCAGGACTCCGGTGTGGGAAATGCGATGGCGTCGATCGAAGAATATGCCAGCAACTTAAAGATCATGGGTAACTTTGCGGACAAGCCAAGAGAATAATAGGAAAACTGTTGGTGCAGAAATAAATAAACTCAAACTTCGCACATCCGAGGTTATTGTGTCGTCACATATTACTTATTATGTCAGCAATAACTAAGATATTTTGCAGCCGACAAACTAACTTGTTCTGCCGGCAGCGAACTAAGATAATTGCCGCAGAACGCAGAGTTTTTGTGTGATTTCTTATTTTGTTAAGTCTCTGATGAATACATGCCCGAAGGATTGTCTGAGATGTCCCGGTTTAGCAAGGTATCATCCATTTTTGGACGGGACGCTTTCGCTACGATGCGCTACGTCACGTTACTTAATGTCTCTGAAATACGAGACATAAGTAACGACGAGTGCAAAGTCCCTTTCAAAAATGATGAATACCTTGCTTCCGGGATTTCGAGTTCCCCAAAGGGCATGTAAATCATACATCAGAGACAACAAAATTTAGAAATCACCAAAAACGAAAATGCGACAAGGCAATTACTATAGTTCTCTGCTGGCAGAAATCGCTATGTTATGGCTGCAAAATACTTAATATTCATTGACATAATAAGTAATATGAGACCTGACAGTAGCTTTGGTTGTGCGAAGTTTAGGTAAATAAACATAAAATTTGCAGTTGTAGAAATGAGGATAAATATGAAAAAGAGACAGATTTATACAGGTGTGGTAGAACGTGTTGACTTTCCGAATAAAGCAGTTGTAAAGGCGCAGGTGCCACAGCCTGACGAAAGCGTGGCAACCGAATATGCTGTCGTAAAAGGTGCGCTTCCCGGACAGACGGTAGAGTTCTCCGTCAAGAAAGCACGCAAAAATAAATGTGAAGGACGCTTGCGCTCTGTCCTAAAAAAAAAAAGGACAGTTAGAAACGCGAGAGGCGAAGTGTCCAAATTTTGGTACATGCGGTGGCTGTAACTATCAGGAAATTCCGTATGAACAGCAGCTCGCCCTCAAAAAAGAACAAGTGCTTCGCTTGATCGATGCCGTCTACGAAGGAGATGGTTATCAGTACGATGGAATCTTATCTGTACGAAAAGATGGACAATACAGAGAGTGGGGATACCGTAACAAAATGGAATTTTCCTTTGGAGATGCCGTTAAAGACGGTCCATTAACGCTCGGTCTGCACAAAAAGGGAAGCTTTCATGATATCGTCGATGCGGAGGGCTGTCAGATCGTACATCCCGATTACTCCGCAGTCCTTGCCTGCGTGCGAGAATACGCCAAAGAAAATAACATTCCATATTACCATAAACGCGATCATCAGGGCGTACTTCGTCATCTGCTCGTTCGCCGTGCCGAAGTGTCCGGTGATATGCTCGTAGCACTCGTCACCTCCACACAGCAGGAAATCGATTATAGCGAGCTTGTCAGCCGCCTGCTTGCCCTTCCTCTTGAGGGACAGATCACAGGTATTCTGCAGATCTGTAACGACAGCCTGGGCGATGTCGTACAAAGCGACGAGACAAAGATCTTATATGGCAAAAGATTGGTTTGAAGAGAAAGTCTTAGGACTCACCTTCAAAATCTCCCCATTCTCCTTCTTCCAGACAAATACAAGCGGGGCAGAAGTGCTCTATCAGCGTGCACGCGAGTATGTGTTAGGTGAGATTAATATTGGAAATGCAGGAGAAACCGGCAACGGAAATATGGCAGAAAATACATACGGCGAAGAAAACGCACCGGGCGAAGAAAATACACCGGGCGGTGATGCGCTTAACGGAAAAGCATCAGGTGGCAATGCCACAGAGATACATGCGGTAGATTTGCACGATAAAGTCGTATTTGACCTGTATAGCGGAACAGGCACGATCGCACAGCTCATTGCACCTGTTGCCCGCAAAGTCATCGGTGTCGAGATCGTAGAAGAGGCTGTCGAGGCTGCAAAAGAAAACGCAGCCCTCAACGGTCTGGATAACTGCGAATTCATAGCCGGAGATGTCCTCAAAGTCATTGACGATATCGAGGAAAAACCAGACTACATCATCTTGATCCACCACGCGACGGCATCCATCCAAAGGCATTGCAAAAGATCATCGACTATGGCGTGAAAAACATCGTGTATATTTCCTGTAAGCCAACAAGCTTTGCAAGAGATCTGGCGGTGTTCCAGGAGCGCGGGTATGAGTTGAAGAGGGTCAGTAATGTGGATTTATTCCCTGAGACTGTGCATGTAGAAACTGCATGTTTGTTAGAGCGAAAGGGGTAAATATAATAACTAAGATTTCATAGAATGATGATGGAAGTATATAATATGCTGTTTAGCAGAGAGGAGGTATTATCAATATGCCACACATTTCTGAATACGAAGTTGAAGATATTTTAATAGACCGCTTAGAAGGTATCGGATACAAATTCATAAAATTAGATAATTATGATGATGTGCTTGCCAATTTCCGTGAACAGCTTGCAAAGTTCAATGCAAAGAAGCTGGCAGAAAAGGGACATGATGCATCATTTTCAGATGCTGAGTTCAACCGCATTATGATTCATGTAGATAATCATTCTGTGTATGAATCAGCAAAGATTCTTCGTGATAAATATGTGTTACAGCTGGATAATGGAGAATCAGTGTATATTGATTTCTTCTCAGGTGATACAGATAGAAATATCTATCAGGTAACACATCAGGTCACAATGGACAAGGCACACAAAGACGATGTAGTGTATAAGAATCGTTATGATGTGACCGTCCTTATCAACGGTTTACCGCTTGTACAGATTGAATTGAAACGCCCCGGCGTGGAAATCAACGAAGCAATCAACCAGACTAACAGATACAGAAAGTTTTCTTTCAAAGGTATTTTCAGATATCTGCAGCTGTTTGTAGTTAGCAATTCTGTACAGACGAAGTATTTCTGTAATGAGAATGAGATGATGGATGGTCAGTACAATCCAATCCTGAAATCTCTTGTATTCTTCCGGACAGATGAAAAGAATACACGTATCAATGACCTGAACACATTCACAGGCGAATTTTTCCGCAAATCAGCTATTACAGAGATGATGGATAAATACATGGTCATTAAGACCACGGAGCCTGTATTGATGTTCATGAGACCATATCAGATTTACGCTGTAAAGGCTGCAAAGAAGCGTGTACTGGAAGTAAATCAGGATGGTTATGTATTTGCGTGTACTGGTTCAGGAAAGACGCTGACATCATTCAAGCTGGCACAGCTTTTGCGTGATGAATCAATGGTAGATTTGGTCGTATTCCTGATTGACAGAAAAGATTTGGATGACCAGACCGTTGATGAATATAACAGTTTTGAAAAAGACTGTGTAGACAATACGGACAGCACTGCTGTACTGATCAGCATGCTGAAATCATCTGAGAAAAAGATGATTGTTACAACGATTCAGAAGATGGCAAATGCTGTCAAGAATCTGAAATATGCAGCTGTAATGGATGTATACAAGGATAAGAAGGTTGTATTTATCATTGATGAGTGCCATCGTTCCCAGTTTGGAAAGATGCATGGTCAGATTGAAAAGCATTTTGAAAGAGCAAATTATATCGGATTCACTGGAACACCGATTTTTGAGAAAAACAAGGGTGCGGATGGTCGTACCACAGCGGATATTTTCCATGCAGGAGATAAGCTGGATTCATGCTTGCATAAATACATGATTAAGGATGCGATTGCAGACGGTAACGTGCTTAGATTCTCAGTAGAGTATCAGCGTACCATCTTTGCAAGGAATCTTGCTGTAAAGGGTATTGACCCGGAACAGCTGGATGACCCGGAATACTGCAAGCGTCATAAAATCGACATGGAATCTCTGTACCATGACGATGAGCGTATTGCTGGAATTGCAAAGCATATCTTTGAACATCATGAGCAGCATGTACATCCACAGGGCAAGGATATTTATACAGCATTGTTCGCAGTGGATAAGATTCAAACCCTCGGAAAGTATTATGACGAGTTCAAGAAGCTGAATGATGCGGAACCAGATGATAAGAAGCTGAAAGTGGCTGCAATCTTTTCTTATCAGGCAAATGAAGATATGGATGATGGTGCAGATGAACATTCGCAGGAACTTCTTGAGCGTTGTATGAAAGATTATGGTGATTTATACAATACAGCATTTACGATTGATACATTTGATGCATACAGAAAAGATATTGCAAAGAGATTGAAACAGAAGGATTTACCGCAGGTTGATATTCTCTTGGTAGTCAATATGTTCCTGACCGGATTCGATGCAAAGCCATTGAATACGCTGTATCTGGACAAGAATCTTATCTGGCACTCACTTGTACAGGCATATAGCCGTACAAACCGTGTAGACAAGGTGACAAAGCAGTTTGGACAGATTGTATCATACAGAAATATCAAGCAGTGGCAGGATGATGCACTGACATTATTCTCCGGGGACGGAGACCCGAATGAATATCTGCTTGAAAATTATGAGTATTATCTGAATCAGTGGGTAAATCAGGAACCTGTACTGAGAAAGATTACAGCGGATGTAGATGCAGCTGGTCAGCTCAAGTCAGAAGATGAAATCCGTATGTTCATCATTGCGTTCCGTTCAATGGCAAAGACCCTTGCCATTTTGAAGACATTTTCTAAGTTTGCCTGGGATGACCTTGCTGTTGTGATGGATGAGAATGAATACGAAGGATTCAAGAGCTGGTATCTGTATTACAAAGACCAGACACACAATCCAAATCCGAAAGTACCTGTACCAGTAGATGTGGATTTCGATATTGAGCTTGTCCGTACTGACCGTATCAATGTTGTGTATATCCTGAATCTGCTGAAAAATGCGAATACTCACGACAAGACAGAAGAAGAAAAGCAGCAGGATGTTGATTTGATTCTGCGTGAGATTGAGCGTTCCGATAATGAATCATTGAGACTCAAAAAAGAGGTCATGAGACAGTTCATTCTGACCAGATCTATGATTTGCCAGAGGATGCAGATATCATGGAAGCATTCACTCAGTTCGAGAAAGAGCAGATGAAGGCTGACATGGAAGAATTTGCGTTTGATAACAAGATTGATTACATGATTGTATCAGAACTGTTTACGGAATATGTATTCCATGGTACGATCTCAGATGATGATATTCGTAAGAGATTGACAGCATACAAGCTGGGTCTTCTGAAAATGACGAAGCTGACAAAATCAGTGAAGACATTTGTAATAGAGACCTATAACAAATACAAAGCAGAGGGAGAATAATTATGGCAGATACAAATACATATCAGGCACAGGCAAATGAGCTTTCTCAAAAGCTCTGGGCGATTGCCAATGAATTACGAGGACAGATGGATGCTTCGGAGTTCAAGAATTATATTCTTGGAGTTATTTTCTATCGTTATCTGTCAGAACGTACAGAAATGTACATGGCAGAAATCTTGAAAATGACGGTGTAACATATGAAGAAGCATTTGCAGATGATGATTACAGACCTGTTGTAGAAGACTGGTCTTTATCCAAACTGGGATATGTCATCAAGCCGGAAAACCTGTTCCGTAACCTGATTCGTAAGATTACAAAATTCGAGAATGATGCTGATAAGTTCAGCGTGGAAGATTTTGAAAAAAGCAATCAATGACCTTGTAGGTTCTACAATGGGTCATGAATCCAACAAAGCATTTGATGGATTATTCAATGATATGCGTTTACAGGATGCACGTCTTGGAGAGACAGTGGCAGACCGTACCGATATGATTGGTCGCGTCATGGTCAAGGTCTCAGACATTGACTTTGATTTACAGGATTCTCAGTTTGATGTATTGGGTACAGCATATATGATTCTGATTGGTCTGTTTGCTTCAGATGCCGGAAAGAAAGGTGGAGAGTTCTTCACACCTGCCGGACCGAGTAGACTTTGTGCTACACTTGCATCCCTTGGACTGGACGAAGCAAAGACCGTCGGTGACTGTACCTGCGGTTCTGCATCCATGCTGTTAGAAGTCCAGAAACATCTGACCACACATAAAGTTGGTCATTTCTATGGACAGGAGCAGAACGCTACAACATACAACCTGTCAAGAATGAATATGATTATGCATGGTGTAGACTGGCAGAACTTTGATATCTACAAAGGTGATACACTGAAAGATGATAAATACGGTGATGATTTGAAGCTGACTGTACAGGTCTGCAATCCACCGTATAGCTTGAAGTGGTCTGCTGATAAGAAATTTGAGGATGACCCACGATACAGCGGAGCTGGTAAGCTGGCACCGAAATCTGCTGCTGACCTTGCCTTTGTAGAACATATGATTTATCACATGGATGATTCTGATGGTCGTGTAGCTGTACTGTTACCTCATGGTGTATTGTTCCGTGGTGGAGCAGAAGAAGCAATCAGAAAATATATCATCAAAGACCTGAACCGTCTGGATGCTGTTATCGGATTGCCTGCAAATCTGTTCCACGGAACAGGAATCCCGGTGTGTGTACTGGTGCTGAAAAGCAAGAGAAACGGCAATTCAGGAAATATTCTGTTCATTGATGCATCGAAAGAGTTCAAGGCTGGAAAGAATCAGAACGTCTTGGAACAGGAACACATTGATAAGATTGTAGATGCATATGCAAAGCGTGTAGACGTAGATAAATTTGCTCATGTAGCAGATATGAGCGAGATTATCGAGAACGGCTATAATCTGAACATTCCGAGATATGTTGATACATTCGAGGAAGAAGAACCTGTTGATTTAGGTGCTGTAAAAGCAAAGATTCAGACACTGGACTCAGAAACAAAAGCTGCCATTGATAAGGCTGAAAGTTTTATGAGACAGCTTGGACTGTAAAGGCGGGTGTCGTGTATGAATTTTTTGATGATGAATCAAAAATTATTGAGTGGTTACAGGGGTAAAATTAAATAAGGTTCTTCTGTCAAACGATATTGGGATTACGAAAGAAGTTTTTGCTTCAATTCATGATGCGGAAGAATGGAAATCATGGAGTAATTCCTCTGGAAAGTCAGACCCACCGCCTGATTTTTATAATGATGAATTAAAATTCATGATGGATGTAATGAGAGTAGATGACCACGCTTTTGAAAATAAGAATGGTAAAATTGTAAATCCAACAAATCAACAAGAAAGCATAATACAAAAAAGAAATTCGTAAAAGTGGTCTATTGGATAGTTTTCCGAATGTGAAAAGTGTTATTGTAAATGCTACTACGGATTTACCGACAGATAAAGACCATAATTATAAATTTTACTATTCTAATTTTGAGCGTGTCCTTATGAAACACAATAATCAAATTGATTTATATGAAAGAAATCATCCGGGATATAAGACGATTTTTTTGGTATTAGATGAATCATCGGCTTATTTTGAAATGGAATCAGTGATGAATAATGGTGTGGTAAAAGGACAACCTCATTATTGGTTTTGGGATAGTATGTTTGTAAATATCCTGAAAAAATTAAGAATAGATTATCTCATCTGGTATGCACCATTTAAATATTATAAGGTTCCGCAGGGTAACAAGAAACCAGATTTACCAGAAGTTTGTGTAATTGACATTAAACATATAACTCAGTGGGATTCTCATGAAATATCATATGACATGAGCAAGATGAAAAGTGTAGAATTGTAGAAAGGGGTGAAATAAATGCTGAGGTTTAAGAATGATGATGGAATAGATTTTCCAGATTGGGAAGAAAAAAGTTTTGGAGATTTTTTAATTACACATTCAGAAAAAACATCAGATAAAGATTCATATCCATTATATAGTTTAACTATTGAATCCGGTGTGCAACCTAAGACCGAACGATATGAACGAGAGTTTTTGGTGAAAAAAGAAGGTGACAATTATAAAATTGTACCACCTAATGCATTTGTATATAATCCGATGAATTTGCGTTTTGGAGCATTAAAAGTTAATCATGAAAAGTTCAGTGTTAGCGTATCAGGTTATTATGATGTTTTTCATTGAAAGATGATAGTACATTGGCTTTTTGGGAAAATTATTTGGTTACACCTAGAATGTTAAATTATTATTTTTCAATAGCAACAGGTTCGCTGATTGAGAAATTACGAGTTCATTACTCACAATTTGTGAAAATTAAAAAAGGCAGTTCCATCATTTCCAGAACAACAGAAAATTGCAGATTTCTTATCAACGATTGATACAGTCATTGAGAAACAGAAAGCAACTGTCGAAGCGTGGGAAGAACGTAAAAAGGTGTGATGCAGAAGCTGTTTAGTCAGGAAGTCAGATTCAAAGCGGATGATGGAAGTGATTTTCCAGATTGGGAAGAAAAACCTTTTGGTGAAATTTTGAAAAGACATCTAACAAAAAATACTTGTTATGGAACAGATAAAATTATTTCAGTTGCAAATATGTATTTTAAAGATAATGCAACTGTGTCAAATGAAGATTACCTTAAAACATACAATGTGATGTTATATGGTGACATTGCGTTTGAAGGTAATAAGAGTAAAAAATTTTACATGGAAGATTAGTGGCTAATACTATTGGAGATGGCATTGTATCGCATGTATTTGATGTTTTTCATCCAATAAACCAAGCGGTTTATTATTTGCCATATTGGAAGGAATATATCAATTATGAACCAGTTATGGGAAGAATTTTGGTGCGATGTACTAAGTCTTCTACTATGATGACAAATCTTGTTACAAAAGATTTTTTGAAAGAAACAATTATGGTTCCTTGCCTTGCTGAACAGCAGAAAATTGCAGACTGTCTTTTAGCACTTGACGATGTAATCGAGAAGCAGAAAGCAACATTAGCAGCGTGGGAAGAAATGAAAAAAGGTCTGTTGCAGCAGATGTTTGTGTAAGAACAATTAAATAAAAAGTATTGAACAGGTGACGTATATTTTTGTACATCACCTGTTCTTTTTTTATCCAGAATAAGAGAAACACGTTATAAAAATAAAATTATATAGTAGGGTAGGAAAAGTGTTCAAAATGTGTTATATTTCAGTTATAGAACTAAAACAATTATGTTTATATGGATGGTAGTAATATTGCTTTCTTTCTTTGGAATTATTTTGTCAAGATATGTTGAAAAGGGACAGGCTGGATCATATAGGTATTATATTGATGAATATGAAAGAGGTTTGTTGTTACAGAAAATAACGGACTTAGAGAAAAAAAATTAACGATTACTGGTGATGATGAACAAATTTTAGAAACGAAGCAGATTGTGATAAATGAACTTATTCGTATTAGACAAAAAAAAAAACTAAAAAGCAAAAAGAAAATTAGAGACCGATATAAAGCAGGTAGGAAAATTGGATTTGTGTATAGGTGATTATAATACATGCTATATTCAAAAAATTTATATAAATGGAGCGGTGGGGTGCTTGGTCTATGATCGAGAAAAGGAAAAAAGAAAACAATTACATAGGTGGATTGAATTTGATAAATCAAGAGTATTCAATATTATATCAAATATTGAATAAATATGAGCTTATCTCGTATTGTGAAAACGAAAGTAGAAGTTAAAGGGAAGTACCGCTTCCTTTTGATTTATATTAGATTTTTATAATAAAAGGATTGGTAAAATGATGGTTAGAGAAGCAAACAAAAATGATTTAGATGAAATATTACAGCTTTACCTTTATCTTCACGAAACAGGGTTCCTGAAGATTCGGAGTATTTACGAAATACATGGGATAGTATTGTTAATGACAGGAATCATCATCTTATTGTCTGTGAAGTGGAAGGGAAACTTGTGGTATCCTGCGTATGTGTGATTATTCCTAATCTTACAAGAGGTGTTCGCCCGTATGCATTCGTAGAAAATGTAGTGACGCATGTAGATTATCGGAAGAAAGGTTATGCAACTGCCTGCCTGAATTTTGCAAAGCAGATTGCCAAAGAGAATCATTGTTATAAGATGATGTTACTTACAGGTTCTAAGGAAGAAAGTACATTAAACTTCTATAGAAATGTCGGGTACATCAGTACGGATAAGACGGCGTTTATAAAGTGGATTAATATGTAAAATATGGAGAATGATTATGATATATGAA